>Ga0114934_10000880_pt1 | contig 19441 bp, 45 predicted proteins | sample 4SBtaG_2_FD_99695 | JGI IMG/M metagenome (GOLD analysis project Ga0114934, IMG submission 99695) | Deep subsurface microbial communities from Kolumbo volcano to uncover new lineages of life (NeLLi) - 4SBTROV10_white metaG | ecosystem: Environmental > Aquatic > Marine > Volcanic ...
AAACCTCAACAACGTGTGCTGAGTGTTGCATGATAGGATCTCTTTCCTTACCGTATTCCTCAATTAACTCTTGAAACTCAGTACGAAGACCGATAAGAGATTGACGAGCCATAGTAACGCCGTCAATCACCCCACGCCGCCAATGAGGATTAAGTTCTAGTTCTTCCGTCATGAGAAGAAACCTCCCCAATAAAGAAGACCTAACCAAAATACGGTCTTAACCATCCATATACCAAAATTTTGTGCATGTGTATTATCTAACGTTCCGTCTGAATTAGCGGAAGTAACACCTGCTCGTACACCAAATACACAGGCGATTAGAACAAGTAGTATAATTTGTGGTAAACCCATATCAATCATAACTTTCTATCAAAGGTTCATTCTTCCACTGCCAGTTACCAGTAGTAGTATTGTATTCAGCCTGATTTCTCCGTATTAGTTCCGTTTGCCAGGTTTCCTCAGTAAAGTGATGGGATATACCCATACCCAAGATTGCTCCTAGCATAAAACATAAGAACAAACCAAATCCAACAGCAGCACCAGCAGTCTTATCGTCATACATAACTAAACCCTTCTTCCTTGTTATGGGGTTTTCTGACCATGACCGAGTAGAAGTTTCTCAGTCGCCGTAAGTTTTTTAAGGGCCTTAGCCTTAACCTTTTCTTCACCTACAATTCGTTCTTCTGTACGAAAGTAGTTCTTATTCCTGGAAGCCGCCAAGACATTATCTCGATCTTCTTCACTCCAACTAGCATATACTTCGTTGGTTGGTTCTTTGCCATCAACGCCGTTTTGAACTATTAAGTAAACTATCTTCTTCATGTTAGTATCCTTCTGGTGGGTTGTAGGAATAGATTGTTGAGGGTTCCTAGCCCGCTGTGCCCACTCCTGAGCAAGACGTTTATTCTCTTCTCTAGCTCGACGGTATGGATTGAACGCCATCATCTTCTCCTAACACATAGGTGCTATACACATGAGAAATACAGTATATGATACGATCACTATCCCTGTAAAAACAGTCGTACTTAGTACCGCTAATAGCATTAGCTATGTCAGGGCATATGTCATACAGGTTGTTGAATAGGTGTTGTCCTACTCTGTACTGACTTGGTCTGGTATGAATGCAGTCTAACCACTGTGTGAATTCACTCGTAGTCATCGTCTTCATATTCCTCTAATTCTTCTGTGTAGTAGTCACCTTGAGGGATTACATTACCGAAGTCGGAAGCATTGTTGCTTACAGAATTGATAAACTCTAGCAATCTAACTCAGTAACATAAGTAGACAGGCACCCAGCTTCATCCAAAACCTTATCGAATGCTTCCTGGAGCCACTCATAACCCTCTGTAGGTTCATCACCGTACTCAATATGAGAATTATACCCCTCTGGGTAATTATGCGTATGAAACATAGCTTTCTCAACCTCCCCGTAGTCCTTACCAGACTTAACGGAGACTTCTTGAATCAGGTCGCCAACGTAGCACATTCTGTCAATACTGAGCATTAGTCCACCGTTTCTGTTTGTAGTTTTCGCATCGCCGTTTTCTTTCTTAAAAGTGGGTTTTCTACCTTTTCCTATCTTTACTCGTCCTCATTTGTGGGATCTATACCCATTTCCTGTTCCCACTCATAGTTCATATCTGCGTATTCACTCTCTATGTCTATAACGTCCCCAACTACGGGTTGGGTGGTCAATACCACGTATGCTAAGATAAGGGCATCAGCGACTAGGAAACACAGTAAAAACACTGATAAGTAGGTGAGCATCTAACATCCCCAAAGTAGGAGCATAATGAGTACAGTAACACACACCAATACAACATAAAACTCAATACTATATAGGAGAGAGGGGACAGGGGAGGGATTTTTGCGGTTTGGATTTTTCAAGGTCGTGGTCCCCCTTTGACGATAAAGCAGCAAAAACACTACTAAAATCGCCCTCCAGAGTTTCAAAATGAGTCAAATCGGTCCAGTTATGAGTGAGTGTAGGGGCTTATGAGACAAGTTTTGCCACTTATCAAGTGCAGATTGTGCCTCGATTTCACCCCTCTCACTACATTATATCACCCAAATGGGCGAATGTCAACCATTTTCGACCCAAAATATCAAAATTATCACTCCCGGAAAGTCAAAAAACCCAGCGTTTTCGGCGTTTTGGTCTGTTTTCCCGCCTAGGGAGTATCACTCGTCGGCTTTAGCCTCCTCGGGGAACTTATAAGAGGAAGATTCAGTATGCCCATTAACCTCAAGAATACCAATTAAGATATTGCAACGATCTTGTAGGGCGGCGATTGTGGTATCCTTGGAGTCACATAGTTCCTCCAGTAGTCCTACCTTGATCTCCAGGGTCTCAACTAATATTTCTCTCATTACAAATTTCTCCATTTTGGCTGACTGTGGTCAAACCGGCGTCTAGGGGAGGATCGCGTAAGACACGCTAGTCTATAGTATGAACTATTAAGTGATAGCACTGAACTACAGACATAGCGGCGGATGTAAACGAGATACCAGCCGATACTTTTAGTACGATTGGCGGCAGTTCTTCAAAATCAGCGGTTAATATATGTCCTGCGAAAGTAAAGAACATAACACCAATAAACAAATACAACAAAGCTTTTGCAACAATCATTAGTTGATCCTCATGATACTAAGAGGTCTATGTTTCCGACCACGAGTCCAGCAGTGAGCTTGGCCCTTAGTAACGGCGAGCATATGTCCACTGGTAATAACCAAGAACTTATGATCTGGGTTCAGGTCACGTTCACACTTTGACACGGATTTAGGGAGATTCCCAATTTCGCGAACGTTGATTCCCAGTTCATCCAGGACGGCGAAAGTCACTGACCGTGGCGTAGGCTTCCTATGTTCCCTACCTTTGACAAGGAACAAAGTCCGAACATAACCATATGACAGGCCGGATAGAATAGCCACGGCTTTAACACTACAGTCGTTCTGTTCGCCGTAATCAATCGATTCCTTGGCTACTCGCTTGAATTCTTCTGTCTGTTCTTTAGCGGCGACTGTTCGTGTTGTTGAAATGCGACTCTTCATCATTTACTCCCAAGGTACTGGTTTAACATGTAATCCACAAAATCCGATGTTATCACTGGCTCGTCGCCAATGTCATCCATTTTTATACTTTTAACAAGAAAGAAGGGCGTTTTTGAAAGAGTATGATCTGTTCGCACATATACTTTCTTAGTGCTACTTAGATACATATCTCCGAACTTTATCCTCCTGTATTCGCCCGTATACTCAAATCCTTTTGGTAACTTAGGTAACTTGATACTGACTGTATCCATAAAACTTCCTCATTATTAGTTTGCGATTTGTCTGTCTGGTAGAAGCGAACGAAGTGAGCTTAAATCGTATTAACGAAGTTGATTCGATTTTTCTTCGTCCTTCGGACTCGTCAGTTTATCTTACCGAACAGAGTTTTTAAGTTACAAAACACAAAATCACATGGCTTACGGGCAAAGCCCAAGTAAGCTATTTGAATGACTCTCACCTTATACTATACAGCCAAGAACCCATTTGTCTAGCACCAAATCCGAATTTTTCCGAATTTTCCCAAAATCGCCCCTTTAGGCGGTTTCGCAGACCTCGCACATTACCCAGTCTTCCATATCGATACGCTTCATGAGTCCCTGACCCACCAGCACGGCTACGATCTGCTCCTCAGCCCGCGTCAGGTCTTCCGCATCAATTCCATTTAACGCCCACGCAATTTCCTTCAGGGCGTCTTTATCAACTTTAACCAGGCTCATCACATACCCTTTCTGCTGACAGTTCAACAAATGACGTATCCGAAGGGATACGGTAAGACTTACTTATCAAGAGCTAAGAAAAACTTAACTCTGTCATGTGGCATAACATAATTCTTACCGTTCTGGTTAGTAACGATAATAGTATTCTTAGTAGCACGGGGCTTACATCCAAGAATAGTAAATACATCTTTACCACTCGAAAATGTGCGGCCCAGGTCACTCTCAGTCATACCATAGCGGCGACAGTAAAACTTAAAGTCTTCTGCTGCCTTGGAGCTTTGAGATCCATCAGCATTATCGGCGGCAATATCCAACTTTATTGTGAACACAGTATCCGTAAAACTACCACGCCCAAGGGATACACTAACGCCCTCATAATTAAATGCGGACATATGATTCTCCAGGGCCTCACGAATATCTTTACACTTAGCATGGTTCAACATGACTTACCTTTCATTTGCTGACTATTAGATGATCGCCGTATCGGCTTCCTTTGAGTATACCACTCTATCAGTAAATGTCAAGCGGCGTTTCGGAAAATAACAAAAGTCGCTGGCTATGATATGATTGGTGTATCGGCCCCGTTGGGGCAGGACAGGGGTGAACAAATGTCCACCCCACACACGGCGGGGTGAACACATGGACACACCTACTTGCCACATTTCTGTGCTAGTAGTGCCAACAAAACGAGCAAACATAGTTGCGTCATAAACTCTTCTCCTAACCTTATGGGGCACACGGACTTACGTCTACTCATTGTACCATAAGATCAGGAATAGTCAACCCCTAGGGCGAGCGATTGTGAGATTCGTCGTAACGTGTTGGTATCATTGGACTTACGGCGAGGCGACGGGCCGGGCCGGTCGTAACCTCTTTGGTAGCAACGACTTACGACCAGTGGTTGGTCGTGATGATCGGATGTTCACCAGTAGGGATATAGTGTAGTGTGAGAATCAATTCCTCCCTAGTCAGCGGTGCGGGTGACTTAGCTCCCCATATTAGGGTGACCAGTTCCGTGTCCCAGTCAATCAAAACCTGAAGATATTCGCCAGAATCAGAAGAAATATAATACATGAGATTCTCCAAAAAAGAAAAACCCAGGGGGCACATAAAGCCACCCCTTGGGCCACCACCAACCACTTACGCAGACAGTGCCAATCCTTCAGCCTTGAGAACCTCGGTTGAGCTACCCGCCTTGAGGATTCTATCGAATGACGTGTTGAACGCCGTTCGACGTGTTGACTGATGCTGAGTCCAACCCTGAACAGCGTTGTACGCTTCCCAGGCAGACACAACACCGACACCGTTTGACAAGTCTCGACCTGTCTTCTGTCGTTCGTTCCACAGTCGGTCAAAGATTTCTTGAGTACGATTGCGGTGAATCGTAACCTCTCGAACACTCTCACCAGCAGCAGCACGACCGAGATTCTCAGCCGAAGGCTGACCATAAACTTCATTCAAGAAGTCGGCCATATTAACTTGTCGTCTTTCCATCTGATCGATAACATCAGTCAGAGTAGACCAACCATTTTTCAACAGGTTGAACTGTTCGACCAGTGTATCCATCTGGACACGCAGACCGGATGTGTGACGAATGGAAACAGCAAGGCCGGAAACCTTACGCATCCATGACAGGTTCAGGCAGGCATCGCGGTAGTAACCCAAGATAGCCTTGAAACCCCTGCCATCGAAACCACCGGACACCATGAACCGTGGCCAGATATTATCCGCACCATTGTAGATGGATCGGCGGAAGCCGTCAGTCGGAGCGATGGACACATAGTGACCATTGCGGAAGTGACACTGCAAATTGACTTCGCAGTCAAACGCATGTTGTGCGGCTTCACACAAGGCGGTCACGTCATCAGTCGTATGCGGCACATACCGCGAACTGATCGACTTGACACCTTCCAGGTAGCCGGTGTCAGAACGGAACAAACCGTACTGATCGGTCGGCATGTTGTCGGGACCGAACAGCGGAAACTTATCGACTGCGAAGTCAAAAGTTTTGTTGATCGTGCCCATTGCATCGGTTGAGAGAATTTCAGTCATTGTGGTTGTTCCTTTCAAGAACAGGAGAAAAGTGGTGATACGTACATTGTACCACACATCCGACAATTGTCAAGAGCAATCTTAGAAATTTGTGTGCATTTCATCGAAAGCAGAATCCTGACATTTCTGGCACAAGCCAGAGATTGTGAATTCTTTGGCCGATAGTTCATCGCGGAAGCCATCGACAGGCATACCGCAGCCGATAGGTGAATCGATGCACCGATTAGAACGGATAGCCGACTGGCGATCCACGCCAAACAGTGCTTCCAGTGCCGCTTCCATGCCTGCTGTTTTTTGTGATGGTTTCATGATTCCCTCTCGCGTGTTGTTGTTTGTGATAGGTGTATTATACCACGGCCAACCCAAAATTGCAAGCGGTTTATCCAAAAAATCGTGGCGAATTCAAGAATCCAATCCTGAGAACGGCGGTCCTGATCCTGGGAATTTCCAAAAAAGAATCGACGTAACCCGTTGGTATCAAAGGACTTACGTCGCGGCGGGGGCGGCGGCTCGCCCTAAGTCGTTTCATATCAACAACTTATATCAATCTTTGAGCTAAGCCACCCTACGAACTACGGAACCTCACACCCGCAGTCTAAACATTCCCGCCAGCAATCCTCTCCATTTCCGTAACTTTCTACCTGTTCGTGAGAACATTCCAAACTTATACCAAACTCCCTTGACATAGCTTCGATACTGTTAACCTTAGCCCTAGCAGCATTATATTCAATGCGTAGCTGCCGGAGGGTCTTGATGTCGTACAGTAGATCAAAGCTATAAGGTAGTCCAGTCATTTGTTGATGCTCTTATTACAAATCTGGATGAGGATACCTAGCAGGGCCAGTTGGATCATTTTCCTTTTATCCTTGCACGGCGGATTTTCTCCCATGCCACAGCGGCCTCAGTCCCTGCACGTTGTGAGCCGTGAATCTCAAGTGCAAAATCTGATTCTCTATGATTTGGATCGCTCGCGTGACTATCGTCACGGTCGATATCTAAACCCATTGCGGCGGCTTCGTCTTCATCCCTCACGACGATAGCAGACCGCAGTCCGTGTATTGGAATTAGTTCATCCCACTTGCCACCATACGAGGCGGTAAGAATCATATTCGGCGGGACTTCTCCAGCATAGTCCACCCAATAGGGCAGGCTCTTAGTATATGCGTAGAAAATAGTCTTGGGGTGCAATTCAGCAAACTGCATCCAGCCGAGAAAATACTTCTTGTTCAGAAAATCTCCGCTTGTGTGGATACGACAGACGCCCATATTTTCAGGCACGATAGTTGACAGGAAAGTTCGGACTTGTGCTGTTGATAGCCTACGAATAGCCTCAAAATTCCGCTTGTGCTTTTCGTATACGTTGGTTAAACGTACTTCCTGACTTGCGGCATAGCAGCGGAATTCCTGCTTTGGTCCGTCCTGGAGTTTTCGACGGCCTTCAACTTCAACAACCTTAGCCTTACATTTCAATGCACCCGGGCAGGCATGGCCTGCGAGCGTATCGAATGAGTACACTTTGCGGCGATCCTCAAACCACGGCTGCAATGGCTCAAAATCGTACAATTTCTTTAGTTTACTGTTGGCTGGTGAAAACATTCGTTCCCTTTCTGTGTTGGTTTGTGTCCATTGTATCACCCTATACAATAATTGCAAGCGGTATTTTCACGGAATCTCGATTATTTTCTTTGAGAATTTTTTCTCGCCGTAACCCCATAGTACTAAAGGACTTACGTCAAAAATGCCCCCCGGCGACATAACTCGTTTGATAGCAAGCACTTACGTCGTTTCCTATTATCAGTAAATAAAAAAAGCCCACCCTTGCGGGTGAGCTTAGATATAGCGTGTGGGGGTGGCTGCAATGCATTTACGTACTCCAGCCCCCACAGGCTACAGTTCGACGATTTTCTTAGCACTGAAAGTGCGGTAGCCGGTAGAGCCTTCGTTGACGGTCACGTAGGGGCCGTTGGGACCAACACCCTTACGGTCGATGACACCGGTCACACTACGCAGCACGTTGGTGTTGCCATGTCGGGGATAGAGAAATGAGACCCGTGAACCGGAACGCTTGTTTTTGAGAACTGACTTTTCCATTACTTAAACTCCGAGAGACGTTCTGCCATAGAAAAACTACAACGTGCAATTTCTCCATCTTCGCGGCGGATTAGGATGTGGTCGTTCTTAATGGCTACGACCACGCAGCCAGGCAATTCGGTGTCAACCTTAATCGTCGGATTCTGCATTTTCAGCTTCTTCCAGTTCTTCGCGAAGGGAATCAAGCTTCCGCTTTTTTTCTTCCTTCACTCGACGTGTGAGATTGTCGGCCAGAGATTCCTTTTCGGCCAGTGTAAGGGTAACGTTGATTTCGTTACCATCCTCAGTATAGATCGTCAGATCACCCCAACATGAGATAGAAGAGATTTTCTTGACAGAGATAGTTGTTTTCGTCTTCAGCATTTTAATACTCCTGGGGGACTATGGGGCTAGGTTGAGAGTGACACAGACGGGAATCGAACCCGTGAACATCAGATTGAAAGTCTGATATTTCTGCCAACAGAAACTACTGTGCCAAAAGCTGCGAGCGATAGAATCGAACTATCGGTAAGAGCACTAAGACAGGTTTAAACCAGAGAGATCCTAATGTTTACAACCGTTCTCGCAAAAGATGGGGGGAATGTTGCGGTCCCCCCGGCCGCAGTGACTACTCTGACAGAGTCGAAGCAGCAGCGGAAAGCACTTCATCAGTGCTTACACCGTGTTCTTCGGCCAGAGCGGACAGAGCACACGCAAGTGTGTCCTGTTCGATCAGGTAGTCGAATGCCTCATCGGCAGTCATGTCTTCCATGTTGAAAGAGCGGGTGCCCTTCTGGATCTTGCCATCAACGATGACACCTGCACGGACGTTGACACGACCACGGATAGCTTCCTCAGTTCGAGCCGGACCAGTTGAAATTGCACTCATTGTGTTGTTCCTTTCGTGAACAGGGTAAAAAGTGAAGTGCGTTCTTCGTTGCCCCTATTATAGCAGAGGCGAGCTAATTGTCAAGCGGTTTTTTGAAAGTTTTCTAATATGCCAGAACTTTTGTCCAAGCGGCGGTGTACGTACTCCAGACAGCTTCAGACAAATTGTGATCGTTTAACACTTCTGGATGTCGATACCAGGTGCGATCATACCAGAAAGCCTGAAGTTCCTTGACTGTCCTTGGAGCATGGCAACAGTGGCCGTACAACTGCCCAAGTACACATTGGCCCGCACTCCGCAAATCTAATTCGGACAAATTGATTTTTTCTCGCCATCCAGGGTTGACTTCATCCAGCTTTGCGGCTGCACGCTGAACAGAACGCCGTACATTTTCCGGTTTCAGATACGATGCCATTTTCATTCGCCTTTCGTTGTGGGGTGTGTTGTTCGTTGCTTGTGCCCCCATTATACAGTATCGACCAGAATAGTCAAGAGGATTCAATAAAGTTTTTCAAAGTTTATCCGTTTTCAATAATGAGAACTGATTCTCGCCGTAAGTGTATGGTATCAAAGGACTTAGGGAAAATCCGGCCCGCCGCCTCGACGTAAGTCGTTGCGGTCAAAGGGTTTATGCCAAACACCAGACTTCATCATCCTTAATGGTGTCATATACTTCCACATGGTCATAAGATTTATGTTTTAGGGCGATTTCTTTTGCCTCGTCTAGGGTGGCAGCTACTCCCACGATATCCTGTATTCCACCACTAGGGTAGTATGTATCAAACGCAAAAACTAAATATCGCACGTAAATCTCTCCCAGTTATGAGACCACCAGACCAGCATACCCTGCCAACGAAGCGGGTGTACATGCTCAGGACGGTCAGCACATTTGTACTTCATTCGGTAGACGAATGCTTGAATGGTCATATGTCCAGATTCTTTCTGCAATCTCGGCAGATATTAACATGCTCGCCCATATCCATTGTGATATATGTGTCAGAGTGTGAGCAGGTTGTAAAATACTCGGCTTCAATTTCGTCGAGCAAATCAGCAATAGAATGTGATTCCTCTCTTGCTGCTGGTGTGATCCAATCCCATTGGTCCGCTGTGAATCTCAATGATGAAGAGGCTTTCGCGATTGCCCGTATCCATTCAGGTTTTATGGTAATGGTTTTACTCATCGTTGTTCCTTCAGGGCTTCAGCCTTCTGTGCCTGTCGTGTGCGTTTACGTTTACTACGCTTGTCACGATGCACGCCACAACCCTGCGACGTGTCAACGTGACCCATAGCATACATTCGCCTACTCTTCTTCGAAGTCTTCATTGCTCAACTTTCCTTGTTCAATCATGAGTCTTGCGAACAGACGCAAGTTTCTGTCTAGTCTATCTTCGTCTTCGTCCCATTCCATTTCTGGGGGGTTTTCTCCAGCATCTTCAATTTCCTGGATTGATCGCGGATCATCGTAGATACTCAGGCAAGAAACCTGGTCCCGATAGTCTTCCGCTTTTTCTTCTTTGGTCGCTTTACGCTGCCGAAAGTCTGACAATTCGTTGACTCGCTTTTGATTCTCGCGAGCCAGAATCATATCGGCTACACTACCATCAGCATCACCGAAAAGATCCATCAGAGAATCCTGCCATTCCTGAAACAGGTGGCGGGCGATAGGTGATTCCAGGGCGTCAATACGTTCCTGATTTGTTGGGAAATTGCGGCCATCGTCAAGAATAATCGGCATTGTGTGAACTCCAGAAGGTTGGTTTGTGAGAGTGTATTATACCAGACTTCCATATCTGGTGAAAGGCTAATCGCCCAACTATTTCCAAAAAGGGTCAGAATCGAAAGAATCAACATCCATCGGCAAATCGTGACGCTTCACAACATCACCAACAGCGTTGACACACAATGGAGCATCAGCTCGATCAGCACCGTAGCCGCTGCCGGTGTAAACATCAGACGGCAAATCATCGCCGTCATTCCAACATCGATGCCATCGATCACCACAGCAAGAACAATCCTTACCGGAATTACAGCCGTCGAAATAAACGTCCGTAAACTGCGTAACTAAATCGTCAGCATGATCGCTGTTCTTAGCCTGAACGATAACGTACAACGGTCCCCAGTAAGAACCGCCAGAGTTGTTTTGATCGTATGCGAAAAACTTCATTTTTTCTTCCTTTACCGTAGGTCAGTATCCTAACCAAGTGAGAATTGCCTGAGCACTGAATTCGCCGTTTAAATCCCGCTCACATATTATAGCATCTTCTTCGACACACCACAAGCGACCATCACTCAAAACCTGAACAATTTTGAAATGTTTTTCAAGTTCTCGGATCGCCTCATCTTCTGAGACTGTTGTGGTTTCGTCGATTTCGTCAAGTGTCATTCTAACACCCCAATAATAGAGACTCACAGATTTCGTGGAAATCCCTCAAATTGATTTTTCCAGTTTTGACCCATTCATATACCAGCCTGATGCGGTCTTCCATGCACATGTTTTTCAGTTTTTTCCACATTTCGTTATTCATGATACCCAATCTCCGTCTGCGTTAAAATAACCCTTAATTATGTTTTCCCTTTCGTGTACGTACATTATACACTAATCATCGGCACATGTCAACGCCGTTCTCTACCTTTTTCTGAATATTCTCCGTTCTCATTATCAGTAATAAACCTCACCCTAAACCCTTACCACTAAAGGACTTACGTCAAATCGGCCCCCGGCGACGTAAGTCGTTACCCACACAGTGGTTACGTCACTAGCTCGGCTTGGCTACCCGATAGGGTCGGGTGTTACAAACGGGAAGGCTCTGACACGCCGCCCACCACATAGGTGCCCATTGGCGACGTGTCCCCACAATTTCGCATAGCCTACCTGATCTCCGCATGTGGGGGCGTCCAGGTGTAATGGCGTAAATCTCACATTGGATTATCTCCGCTAAGGTGATGCCCTTGCCAGGGGCTTAGTTGGGTGGCTTTTCCTAATTCGCCAAACATTGAAGTTCGGCGTTTGCATCTTCAATCGCCTGATCGTCCCAGTCGTCCAGCCACTGCAATTCCTGGGAAGCCTCGTAAGCTTCCAGTGCGGCCAGATCTTCAACTTGAATGTTATCGAAAGAATCCATCTTGAAATCTCCAAAGGTTGTTGACTGATACGAGTATTATACTGGCTTTCGCCAGTGAGTCAAGAGCAAAACTTAAAAAGTTTCGTCAAATTGTCCGTGATCCCAATCATCCCCACCGTACACGTCCTGCCATTCCTCATACTCCGTAGGTTGACCGTCATCCTCATCCTGGTTGACATCACCGGTGTCGGCATCGCCGCAGCATGTGCAGCAAGCAGGTTACGGCGATTTCAAATTCTTCAAAATAAGAACGGCGGTCCTGATACCACTATCAAGTAAGAAGGACTCTTGCAAGATTTTATTGGGCGTGATTCTCCCCGACCCTTACTCGCCGTGTAGGCAACCCCTGGCAGGATTCGACACCTGCGAACATAAATACCTGCCGGCTGTGTATCGATCCACAGCCTTACTGCTCAGCCCGGTACCAGGCCGTCAGTGAGTCAGATATCTATAACACCAGATTTATAGTCCGGTCGCTATGCTATCCGCGTACAGGGGTATATTGTATGTAGTGCGTGCTATATAACGGCCCTTACAAACGCGATTGCTCGGCACCATCGGACTTCCACCGATCCGCACTGTATATTAGTTTGTTTCGAAAGCACTTACTGCGACCAGCGGGATATCTCCAGGACTTTTCATTCCCGTTTTCCCGCTGGTCGCAACAAATGCTCTCTCAGTATTTTAACCGATAGACTCCCGTTTGTCAATAGCTCGACGAGCCTTTTTGGAGTTTTTCTTGAGAGTTTCGGTTTTCTCTCGACGGCCCCGACCACAGCGGGAACCGCCCATACCTTTTTTGACTTTCATCAATTACCTTCTGCTGCCTTCTGCTGCATGGCACTTTCAGCGTTTTTGAGAATGTGAAGATGGATAATGCTCTTATCAATGGTTTCCTCAAGCTGGCTGAGGTGTTCGCCAGCCGGTGAAGCTTCCACTTCCTTCATAGCTTCCGGTGCGTGTAGGCGACACAGAGCCAGCACCATTAGGGTGCATTCGTTCATCTGGATTGCGGTGCTGACTGGAATACCCTTGGCAGGAATGTTGTTTACCAGTTTCATCTTTCAAATCTCCAAAAGTGGTTGAGTGTTGTATGCTAACATTATAGCACACGGTCAAGAAATGTCAACTCTATTTCGACAAAAAAGCCAGAAAACCCATAATCGCCGGAGCCGCAATAGAAACGGCGATACTTACCAGGTTAATCAGTTCTGCCCAGTCTATCATTCAGCTTTTTCCTTTTTTCTTCTTTTGCTGCTTGCTTAGCGGCCCGCTCTGCTCTCATTGGGGCCATTGCATCAAATGCACATTGCCAATGGGAAACCTTAGCCGCTTCAGGATGATCTCCTACGGGTTTGCCGCAGTAAACACAGTTGTGTGGTACGATTTTGCTCATGAGGGTATTATACACATATCATCGGCTATTGTCAACGCCGTTCTGTATGTTTTTCTAAAGTTTTCCCTATTATCAGTGAACGTAAACCCTTACCCTGTATAGACTTACGACGATTTCGGCCCCGCGTGCCATAAGTCCTTTCATACCAACGGGTTACGTCTAGTAGGCTTGTGCCCACAATATCCCATTTTCCCAAATCCAATCAACCCGCCTATTTCCACAGTTACACCTACGGGATTCCCCATCCCAACCCAAACATGGTTCGTTTTCGTCCCAATCTTCACAATTATGTCCGTCAAATGAGAAAAACTCCTCATTCCCATATGTAAGACGGTAGTATTCGGCTGCTTCCTTGCCGTATCGTTCTTCTATTTTACTCTGAATCTTTTCGCACATTCTTCTATGTCCTGCGGCTTATGCGGCTGGTATGGGTGTGGTATGGGTGTGACTATTTGGAGGATTGTTTGCACTTCACTAGCCAACGCTAGCACAAATCAGGCTGAGGGATTTCGCCACTACGCGGACCATGCCGCTACCCTGTAGATTTCACATTGGTTTTTATTTCCTTCTTGAATTATAACACTAGTGGAGAACGCCCGTCTTATCGTTTTCATATTCGCGGTTTTTCAGGCCGCTTGGGATCGCCGTGAACGTCACTAGTGTATTGTATCAGATCGCCGGACTATTCGCAACCGTATCGGTCACAATGACGCTGTTTCATTTCAGAATATTTCTGACGACCAACAGACCAGGCGGGCACACGCCAGACACCGAATTCGTCATCATACTTGATTTCACCTGCGTCGTTTTCCTTCAGGAATTCCAGCATTGCGGTAACGCCGGGGAAACATCGGTGAGAATCACTGTTGGGTGTTTCACAGTGGAAAGGCTTGTCGAATGCAGATACAAATTTCATTTTCTTTTCCTTTGTTGTTTGTTTCGTTGTCTAAGTATTATATCGGCAATCGACGGCGGAATCAAGAGCAAAGCCAGGACTTTTTTGGAATTAGCTCCAAATTGTTTTCTTCTGTGTGGTGAACAGCCAGCCATTATAAACCTTGATGGCCCACCATTGCAGACGGGTTTCTCCGTCTTTCCGCCATTGGTGTGACTTCTCAATCAGTGCCTTCATATCTTCGGCAGTAGGCTCGCCGTTCTTTTCAACGTATGCGTTGTACTTTTCAACGCTCTTGTTGATTCGATCTTCTCTGATTCGTGCTGCAAGAATGTAACTCATGTTTTTTCCTTTTCGTTTGTGTTGAGTGTATTATAACAAGTATTGCCGGTGATTGCAAGATCAGTCGTCAAGATTTTCCATAATTTTCTCAACTTTTGGCTGGAGAGTGTAAGACAATCCAGAGTTAATCAACATTTCGACAATTCGCAGATTTTTAACAAATCCGCTGGTGATGTTTTCATCTTTGATGATTCGGGCGATGATTTCGAGTTGGCTCATTTTGTTTTCCTTTGTGCTTGTCATACTACCATTGTACAATAATTATCGGCAATTGCAAGGCTATTCTCCACAAAAACCCATAAGAAAAAGAAAGTTTTCTAAGTTGTCGTAAGTCGTTACTACCAAAGGGTTTACGTCGCGGCCCCCCAAAATGACGTAAGTCCTTTCATACCAAGGGGTTAGGTCAATCTCGAAGTTCTCACATTTAGGAGTGTATGCCGCCTATGCGGCTGGTATGGGTGTGACTACCCGATATCATTCACCTCGAACCATCGTTCCTCGCCATCCTTATCGATAGCAGTGAAGCAGCCATCCTCATAGATGGATGTGACGCAATACTCAACACCCTCAATCAATACCATTTCGTCAACGGTGAGTGTCACTGATTCGTCGAGCCAGTTGATGAATGTTTCTGAGATCATTTTCTTTTCCTTTTTGGTTGTGTGATGTGTGTATTATATCAACTATGCTGCCCATTGCAAGCCTAGTCGATATCATTTATGTCAATTTCGTGATTATTATCATCCCAATCGGAAGCCGTTACATAATCGCCGTGAATGAAATCAATCCAGACTTCCTTGCCATCAAGAGTTTCGATCTTCTGCCCTACGTGCAATTCGAGATCACCATTAAAGTGAACATCGAAACCCTTCTCAATCATGCCACCTGGGAAACCATCATCAAACTCAAAACATGATGCGAATTCGAGAACCGTTGAACCGTCATGTTGGCTTGTGATTGTGATCATTGTTTGTTCCCTTGTGTTTGTGATGAGTGTATTATATCAGCCATTCAGGGAATTGCAACGGACATCGATTGCTTTTCCCCAAATTTTTCGAGATTTCATAAGATCATTTCGGGCGAAGATTACGGCCAATTCCGCATTATCTGCCTTGACAATACCGCTCCAGTTCAGGCGGTTTTCATTGGTGAACGGACAAACCAGGGTGAATGATATATGATACTTAGACATTTGATCAACCTAACATGTAGTGAGACGGCGTGAGAATCGGATGTTTCGCCACTTGGCATACCACAGGCGTTTAGTCTCATTGCTTGAGAAACGACGCTTGCGTGATCCATCGACAACTGCTTGTGTTTTTTGTTTATTGCTCATACGTGTATTATATACTTAGTATCGGCATTTGTCAATAGCTTTCCTCACGTTTATTCAAAAGAAAAAGAAAAGAATATAAATTGACGTAACCCTATGCTATCAAAGGACTTACGTCATTTCGAGGCCCTCCTAGGTTATAAAGACCCCCAGGGGGGTTTTAACTCGTGGAATAACTTCCCTATCTTACCTAGATTTAGCTGGGGTGCTTCAATTCCGACTGACACCACCAAAAACCAAATGTCCTACCCAAGCTAATCAGAAAAAATATCGTAGCCTATTCGAATAAAAAGTGTCTTACCCATAGTACCTATAGCTTTATTTTGTAAAAAACTGCCCAGATTGAAACTTTTTGTGTCAAAATCTATCAGAACGTGTATAATACGTGTGTGGGAAGTGTTCCCACCCACGTTAGAAAACGAAACTTTTAGGAGAGCGACTTACATGTCTAACCTTGCAAAACGAAACATAACGGCGATTATGCGAACAAAAGCTACAGCAGAACTAGCGGAAGAGATTGAAGCAGAACTCGCTAGTGACACACCAGAAACATCCGTAGCAGGCTTATTAGGAGTTGAAGATGCCACAGAACAAGATGAGACCGAAGAACTTCGCAATCAGTCCGATTCAAGTGACGCAGAAGAAGATCAAGATTCTTCCGATGCAGAGACTGCCTGAAGAGAATACTCTTAAGGAAGTCATAGATGATTCCTGGGGAGTAGATATTTGTATCCCATCTTTATCTAAGTTCTTTTATCACCTGGATACTGAGAGAATAGAAGAGTGGGGTATAGCACATGTCGAAAAGGGTGAACTAGTAAGAGAACTATGTTTCTCAGTAAAAGAAGACGACGTTGTATACACATCCAGAACTAATGTCCCTAATGATGTTATAGACGGCTTTGGAACTGTACGTTCTTATATTCCAACAGACTTCCGTCACATCCTCGCCCTTGATGACGCCGTTCCCTGTTCAATAGAGCCAGGCGTACTATCGCCCGTTCAATTACAGGAAAAGACCCTACTAGGTAAGTTAGACGGACACATTCAGTCTATAGACGCCGTTGAACTATCATTGATTCTTGGAGATCAGGTAGCAATCGCCGTCCAGAATCATGAAGGTCCGTTCGTCCTTAAGTCCAAAACTTTGGACCTTAGTAGTAAAAATTCTAAGATAGCCGCCCATGCGGCCTATCTGAGACCCACGCAACCACAACCTACCATGCAACCTGGTACTATCATCTTCAATTCTACTAACCGTAGATTCGAGGGATTAACAGACGACGGGTGGGTTCCATTAGGAGATAACTAGTGAGTGATTTTATTCACGTACCAGAAGGAATGACAGAAGAAGAGGTACTAGAGGTAATGAACAAGGTGATCGACAAGATCGCCCCTAAGTGGACCTTTTTTGGGTTTACGGTAGATGACATAAAGCAGGAGTCTTATTTCATTCTCTCTGCGGCGTTACCTAAGTATAACGGCGATTACCCACTGGAGAACTTCCTGTCTGTTGTACTACCGCGTAAGTTGTATAACCTGAAGCGTGACAACCACGCCCTTAACGACTTAAGCGATGATAAGAAGAAAGTATCGCGTCCTGCTCAGTTGGAAGATGATTTCAATATGACGTATCAGGACGGCGATGAATACGAGGCAATGGATTACAGCGAAATGGTAAACCTGATAAACCGTGAGTTGCCCGCTAATATGAGGCAGGACTATCTGAAGATGGCCCACCAGGTCTCCGTTCCAAAACCACGCCGTGAAGAGATTACGACTTACATTAAGATCATTCTCGAAGATCACGGTTATTACCACGAAGAGGCGACAAGTGAAAAGGGGTAGAATTTCCAAGAAAGAGGAAGCGTTCATTGAGAGTAGTGTTGAACACCTAACACCAGAGGAAATAGGTAATGCACTAGACCGCGATCCAGAGAGTATCAAGGAATTCATTAAGCGTAAGTTTGGGATGGGTTTATCTGAGGTAGAGGGTGTATCCTTCGATCTTAAGCAAAGGCCCTTCTGGAAGATACTGGAGTTACAGTTTACGGAATCAGAACTGGAAATGTTTGACTATCATTATTCAAACCTGATTACCCAGTTCAAAGACGACGTTATTCACTCCGAAGAAATGCAGATTGTTGACATGATCAAGATGGACCTGTTAATGAACCGTGCATTGAGTAGCACTAAGTCTAACTTGAATCAGATTAACGCCCTTGAGGTATTAGTTAATGAAGAACGGGCTAAGGACGCCGACCAGAGAGATAAGGAATATCTGTTTAACCTGGAGAGACAGGTAGCTTCTTTACGGGCAGGTAGTGAATCCCTTAATCGAGACTATCGCGACCTTCAGGAAAAGAAGAATAAGATTCTGAAAGAGATGAAGGCGACTCGTGCTGACCGTAGTAAGCAGTTGGAAAATAAGAATCAGACATTCAAGGGCTGGCTGACTTGTCTTATCGAGAACCCAGCGGAGATTAGGAAGTACGGCCTTGAGATGGAAAAACGCCGTTTGGCTAAACAGAAAGAGTTGGAGAGGTTGTCGCAGTACCATACTTATGAAGATGGTGTTGTTGATCAGCCGTTCTTAAACGCGGACACTTTAATTGACGAGGAGAAATAACATGGCGAAAGTAAGATTGTGGACAATGGGGAACCTGGATCATAAGATCCTTCCCACAAAAGAGGGGGTTGACAAACTACGTAATATCTTAGCGGCTAATGTGGGACATGAAGACTTAAATGTCATCTGGGGTCCAGAGTTAACGCTAACAGTAGATCCCGATGAGGATACGGACGTAAAAGACATCGTTAAGAGAATGGACGAGGATGGTAGCGTTACATACTACAAGGTGAGTGAAAGAAATAAGAAGGTTGTATCTGGAACTGAAGATAGAGAGATTATCAATAGGGCTATCAATCTACCAGAGGTATTAGTAGATCCAGCAACTGGTACGGAGTATAGGATTCAATCATGGGCCGCGAGTGCTAGTGTAGATGATTTTGTTCATGTGAATGCTACTTTACTTCCTTGCCCTAAAAAAGAACCCCTAGAGGACACCGTAGATATCTCTGAGTTGGAAGATAGCACATACACGGTTGTAACCCCAAAATCCGCCGCCTATGAAGACGGTTCAGGTGACTGTATAGTAAACGCCGCAAAACCCGGTACGGTAGTAGGCTTCGGTAAAACTCCGATGGGCGTTGTACTGAATAAGTGGGAGGGAACTAATGAATAACGAGCGTATACATAAGATACGAACTAAATTTAATGAAATGTACGGCAATTCGGAATCTTATCTGGGTGGTAAGATCACTGATAATATATTTTTGACTCTATCATATGCTCGTATATTCAATGTTGAATTAATCGGTGATGGAACGTATGCCTGGTTCGAAGAGGATTGTGACAACTGTTTTGGTTACCCAATTAATAAGAGTGAGATGACACAGCTTATTTGTGAGTTAACTGCTCTACGTGATAAGATGAAAGGGTAGTAATGGAAGAACAAGAAGTAACGCCGTACCAGAAACAGTACTTGGAGACGCTTCAGACTTTACCTCCAAG
>Ga0114934_10000882_pt1 | contig 19419 bp, 14 predicted proteins | sample 4SBtaG_2_FD_99695 | JGI IMG/M metagenome (GOLD analysis project Ga0114934, IMG submission 99695) | Deep subsurface microbial communities from Kolumbo volcano to uncover new lineages of life (NeLLi) - 4SBTROV10_white metaG | ecosystem: Environmental > Aquatic > Marine > Volcanic ...
CCCTCTCACCCAAAACCACCCAACCAAAGTCCCCTCTATCAAGAGGGGATTTAGGGGTGTGTATTCTTTTATTTTCTTCAAACCCACGGTTCTATTGTTCAAGCGTAAATAGCACATCATTTATTTTATTCCTTGCCTCACCTTCCGAAAATCTCAACACGTGCCATTTTCAACAGTCGAATTGACACACCCCGTCCCTTTCAAGAGGGGATGTTTTAATCCTTGCAAAACCCTTAAAATACTGCCAAAAACAATGTGGCGTGGTTGTTCCACCCCTCTCACCCAAAACCGCCCAACCGAAGTCCCCTCTATCAAGAGGCGGGTTGGGATGAATGACAATCCGCAATTTGCTAAACAATTTTTAGAAAAAAACAAGGATTTCATTCCAAAAGCCTAATTTATCAAGCAAAAGCCAAATAGCTCTTTTGTATTGTTTGGAATTTTGGTTGTAGGAATTTATTGCGGATCTTGTGCTTTGGATTTTGACTTACATCTGGTAGCCGTAATCCGGATAACGAAATCCGGGCAACAGATTGGGGCGAATTAAATCTTGCTTTCCATCATACGTATATCGTGGGCGTAGAGCAAGGCGATTTCACCGGAGATTTTTCCGCTCTTTATAAATGTAAGCAGACTCTGATCCATTAGCTGCATGCCATATTGCGCACCGGTTTGAATGGCAGAGGGAATTTGGTGAATTTTTGCTTCACGAATGAGATTTCGGATAGCGGGAGTGGCAATCATGATTTCCATTGCCGCCACGCGCCCCATCTTATCCTTCGTTGGCAACAGGCGCTGTGAAATAACCCCTAAAATTGCGTCAGCGAACTGAGCTCGGATTTGATCCTGCTGGCCGGCGGGGAACACATCAACGATCCGGTTAATCGTTTCGGCAGCGCTGTTAGTGTGGAGTGTGGCAAAAACGAGATGTCCCGTTTCAGCGGCCGTGAGCGCGAGGGAAATCGTCTCCAGGTCTCGCATTTCTCCCACAAGAATCACATCCGGGTCTTCCCGCAAGGCGGCCCGAAGCGCATTAGCAAATGACTTTGTATGGGGTCCTAATTCCCTCTGATTAATCAGACAATTCTTTCCCTTGTAAACATATTCAATGGGATCCTCGACCGTAATCACATGCACCTGACGCTCGGTGTCAATTAAATCAATCATAGCAGCTAGTGTAGTCGATTTTCCTGAGCCTGTGGGACCCGTTACCAGTACCAGACCTTCCTGCCGCCGTGCCAGATCGTACACGCCTTGCGGAGCCCCCAATTCTTCCAACGAGCGAATGCGCTCTGGAATCACACGAAAAGCCAGGGCTTTTCCATTCAATTGAAAATAGGCATTCGTTCGGAATCGTGCCAGGGAGGGAATAGCGTAGGCAAAATCCAGCTCGCGGGTCGATTCGTAAAGATTCTGCTGCTCTTTTGTCAGTAGTTCGTTCACTAATTGATTCATGTGCTCGGCAGAGATTGCCTGTGCATTCATCCTTTGCAGATGCCCGTGTATCCGAATAATAGGCGGATACCCCGAACTGAGGTGAATATCGGACGCGCCTTTTTTCACCGCAAATCTCAAAATTTTATCCAGTTGATCGCGTCTCATAACTACTCGGCCTCCACGATGTGCGGTGTAATAAAAATCATCAAGTCAGTCTGCTTTTTCTCCTTTTTCTGGTGCCGGAAAAACGGGCCGATCAGGGGAATATCTCCCAACAGAAAAACTTTGTTTGTTGTAACGGTCGTGTTATCCTTAATCATGCCACCAATGACAATTGTTTCGCCATCCTTCACCGAAACAGTTGTGTGAACCGCGCGCTTTGATGTAATGGGCGCACGGTTTACATCGACAACAACCTCGCCGGTAACCTCTTCAATAACCGGATTAACAGACATGATAATCTTTTTGTTTTCGCTGACGTGTGGCGTCACACGCAGCTCAATGTTCACATCCTTATAATTGAATGTAACAATGTCTCCCTGCCCCGCAAGACCGCGGTTGATCTGGGGAATCGGGAAGGTCGTTCCCACACTGATGGTTGCTTCCTGATTGTCCATTGCCGTGATTCTCGGATTCGAAATCAGCTTGGAATCGGTGTGTTCCCTCAAGAAATCAAGAACCACATTGAATTCGCTGGCGGAAAGGTGTCCCAGATTCCACTGTCCGGATCGAGGATCGTTTACCATTGCAGAGTAGGATTGGGCCTTTCCTCCGGGCAGGACTTGCTGCCAGAGCAATGATGCATTGATGCTTTTGTCCCAATCAATACCCAATTTGTCCTCATTTACCGGAGCCATTTCAACTAGTTTCGATTCAATCATAATTTGTGGTACCGGCACATCCAACTGAGCAATGATTTGTGAGATCTGTGTCACCTTTTCCGGCTTATCCGTTACAATAAGCACGCTGGAATGGGATTGCGAAACCGTTGCCGCAGCTTGTTGAGGCTGTCCTGGTTTTTGCTGTTTCTTCTTGCCTTTCTGAAAATAGGTTTCAAAAACCTCAATGCTTCCCTCTTTCGATTTCAAAGGATCCAGTGTTTGTTTTAGGTTGTTGGCATCCACATATTTTAGATGAAAAACTCTGGTTACCATTTCTCCGGGAAGGTTCTTATCCATTTTTTTGACGAGAATAACATTGCCCTGTACCAGATAATCGTAGCCGTTCGCTTTCAAAATGGTGTTAAGTGCTTCGCTCAAACTTACATTTTGGAGACGCACCGTTACCTTGCCCTGAACCTCGTTTCCGGCAACAATATTCACGTGATTTTGTTCCGAAAGCAACCGCAGAACATTGGGAATCTCCGCATCATGATAATTCATGGTGATTTTCCCGGGAACATCCAAAATTCGAGATTGTGATCCTTCCGCCCGAATCAATACCGGCGGTTTTTCCAACACCGGACTTCTTTTGCTTTTGATGCGAATCGCAATGGTGTGATCGGTTTGTTGAAGCTTATACGAATCCGCATCTCGCAGGAAAAGACTCACTTGCGCCACAGGCGGATTCGACAAATAGGAACCCACGATGAACTTTGCAAGAGGTCCCTTTGGGAAATCCTGTTCCTGTATGGCTGTTTCCAACCTGGTCTCACCAAGGAACACCAGGAGACGATCCGGATGGGTTTTGCGTTTGGTGGCAATTCTGACCTGACCACTCGTGAAAAGTTTCACGACAGTCTCTCCGGGTTTCAATTTGACCTGTACGTTTTTCAGATAAAGCGCATCGGCCTGCACACTCTGTGTAAGCGCAAAAAACCCGCTAATTAGAAGAATTTTTGTAAGTATCTTGTTTCTTTTGATTTTCATCTTTATTCCCGCCCAGAATTAGTGAAAATTTGCGAAGATTTTTTTCGCAAATTGCCCGATTTCCATCTATTCGGAGAACCGTTAAGCCATTCAGGGTTTCTCCGACCTTAATAATATCATCATTAATCAGCACATACGCCTCTCCGTCTTTCCATGATATAGCTTTCAGCACGTAAAGTTGAGGTTTTTTAAATCCCATTGAATCCAAAAGCGCCGGCGTAAAAGCCCCAATAAATGGATCGCGCTTCCAGCTGCCTATTGCTTTCAATTCCCGTCGATGATTCATTTTAGTGAATGTCACCTGTTTTGCGAATCGGTTCACCCGTTGAACCACTCCGGGTTTTTTAGCCAGTGGTGGGGCTTTAACAGGCGTTCCTTTTGTAAACACAAATTGATTCACCAAAAAAAACGTAACTGCCGCCCCCATCACACCCAGCAATATTTTTTCACGTTTTTGTAACGACATTTTTAGAAATCTTTCCGAAAATCATGTCCATTCATAAAACTACAAGAGCGCCTGCGATGTCCGTTCACCTGCCTGTTTTTTTGCCTCTTTTGTCAGAAGGAAAAAATAACCCTTCAGTTGAATATTAATGTTCGGGTAAATCGAAGGCACCGTTTCCAGGTGAACCTCATCGACTGCAAAAGCAAAGGGCAGTTTGGGAATATCTTCCAAAAAATGCCCCAAATTGATGTACCGTCCCCGCATCATAAAAGTAACCGGCAGCTTTACCATTGGCTTTTCCTGAGTTGAAACACCTTTTACCGGAAACAAAACATCGTAAGAGGGCGTCATTGCAAGTACGATTAAATGATGCTGCTTGCTGAGACGAATAATTTTCTTTCCTATCGAGGGCATCCTTGAAATCGGGTAGATTTTTTTCTCAATTTGAGCCACATTGGCGTTTAGGTCGGCCACATCTTTCTGTAACTGCTCGATTTTAGTTTCTGAAACCGATGCGGCTCGAATCATCAGTGTCCATTTTCGCACATTCCGGTCCAGTGTTTGAACTGTACGTGATGTGGGATGATAATAGAACAACAGCCACCCCGCTACAACAAGAACAAGAACCAAAAATCCGATTCCGATTTTCGCGGAACTGTTTACCGACTTTTCTATTTTTTCTTTTTTGTTCTTCTTCTTAAACATATCGATTCTTTTGGTTTCCAATTTCTCGTTTCACCACAATAAACGATAGCGATTGTTTAACTTAGATTCGGGAAACTCTCACTTTGCAGCAAAATTAGCTCTCTGAAATGGTTGTTCCCATTTAAGACCCATGCCGAAGCACCCTGTTTTGCCAGCGCCGTTTACAGTGCTTCCTATTTTTATTCCTGTCGTTTACGGAAGGACAGGAGATCCGGTGGTCAATGAGCATGGTAAATGATTTTCCGACTCCCGGTTCAAATCAATTTAACTTAACAAGACAACCTTTTTGTATTATCACCATCATTCATTATGCTGATAAAGCAAAAAATCCAAGGCGAAAATGCACTAAAAACGACAGAGAATTTCGAAGTGCAGCTCATCCTCTTTTTCCGAAAGAGATTGATTGAGTAGCGCCACGCTCTGGAAATAGCCGGAATCCCGGAGACGAAGCATAAAATTTGCGATGCGAATTCCCTCATCCGGACGCGGATGGTAGCGAACACCACTTAGCCGCAAAAAGGAGGCCTTAACTACGGGTGCCTTCTTCTGTCCCTTTGATGTCTTGGCCGCTGCCTGATTGCCTCCCTTTCCTTTATTCTCTTTGCGGGTTTTCTCGGGAGCAATTTCTTCCCGCGTAACAGCCATTCCTGTTAAGGCCATTTCTGAAGGAATCATTTGTGAAACCAATTTTAAAATATTCGGCAGCGGGTTATCCAGAATCAACTCATTCTGATAGATTTCTTTCTTGGACAAAAGAAATTTCTTTTTATTTACTAACGCATCATAGTGCTGTTTTTTCGGTTGAATTTTTTTGTACTCCAATTGCATTTGCCGGAATTGATTTTTAAGGCTGGAAACCCTAAAAAAACTGGTTCCCGAAAGGAATAGGATTGTAATAATTGCTAAGAACGAAATGTAAAAAAAGAGTCGTCGCTGAAGTTTAACAATTTCCACTTTTCGCAACGGTTCCGGCAGCAGATTCAAGGAACCTGCATTGTCGAGAGCCAACCCAAGGGCAACAGCCAGTTCTAAAAATCGGTTGTGAAATGTTTTGGCCTCATTCGATGGCAAATTCAAAGGAAAGTGCGTGGAGAATTGAAACAATTCAATTTCCTCGTCGATTTCCTTCCTAAAGAATTCCACCAGATGTTCCGTATTGGCTGCCCCACCCAGTAAATAGACGCGGTCAATTTTTTCCACCGAAAAGCTTTCGCGGTAATAATCAATGGATCGCTGAACTTCACTGGAAAGCCGTTCCAAATGGGGACGCATTAAGGCACTGATTTCCACCAGCGGTACATCGCGGATACTCGCATCTTTATTATCACCTATGGGAAATCCGAATGTGCGCTTAGCATTTTCCGCCTCCTCCCAGGACAATTGAAAGGCACGCCCTTCATGAAAAATTGTGCCAGTCATTCCTTCTGTGACGTCATCTCCACCAGTAGGGATTTCGCGGGCAAATTCGATAGCTCCTTCCCGAATAAATGTAATCAGTGTTTTCTTTGCCCCGATATCAATCATAGCCACACAATTACCTGCATCCTCAATATTTGCGGCACGGTAGAGCGACCACAGCACAAATGGCAAAGGACGAAGGTGCCGGGGGATGATTTTTTCCTCAAGAAACGGCTCAATCTCTTCCTCAACAATAGAAGCGGGAGCCACGCTGGCCAGGATATCATTGTGCTCCACACCCTTGATTATTTTCTTTCCGAGAATCAAAAAATCATCAATAATCTCTTGATTTTGAAAATCAAACTTTTTCTTTAAAGACCACTCCGTAGCTTCAGTCAATTCTTTTTTCTTAAGTGGGGGCAAACTCATCCGATGAATACCAACATCCGGCCCGTAGAGGGCAAGATTAATTTTCGATCCCTCTAAAAGTCCCTGTTTCCCCAGGCGTTGTAAAACCTTGTGGACAGATTTTTTTAAATCAAACTTCTCGCCCCTCTCATTTTCCAGAATTCCGAAAGCGCGTACAACTTTTTCCCGCCCCTGTTTCTTGGCCAGTACATATTTTGTGCTCCCTTGCCCGATGTCGAGTCCCAGGTAAGTACCCGTTTCCACAATGGAACCGATTGACCACTTTCGAGAAAAACGATTCGACACAAAATCCCAAGGACCCAGTTCATTCTCATGTTTCGGATGTGCCTTTGTATCAGAAACATCTTCTGTCGCAGAGGTAGAATCACCGGAAACAGATTTTGCAAAACCTTGGGACGTCTCCTGCGACTCGCCTCCAGAACGCAGTGATCCTTCCGGAGTTATTTTTGAAGAAACCGGTACATTGTTTTGCCTGTCTTTGTCTGAATCCTCAAGAAACGAAAGTTCTAATTCCTCTTCAACGGTGGTATCCGGAGAAGGACGCTCTTCCACAGGTTGAGACGCCGTCCCCTCTTGAGAAGGCGATTCTCTCCAATCATCTGACAGCCCAATGTCCGTCAAATCATTTGATTCCAACCCTGCATCCGGCATTTGCTCCTTAAGAAACTCAAAGTCAGGAGCCTCCTGTCCGAAAGTCTCGTCTGAAACTTTCGGGCTCTCTTCAATCGGATCATCCTTCTCAGCAACACGATCTTTATTCTCCACGCTTTCCTGCAAGTGAGTATCGTCTTCTCGGCTCTGATTTTTCAAGAAATCAAAATCGACAAAATCATCACCGAAAAGCTCTTCGGGAGAAAGCAACTCGTCTACTTCTGCGGTTTGAGAATTCGTCAGACTTGAGCGTATAATTGTTTCCTCTTTTGTCATCTTGAAAATTAAATCCCTTCGGATATGTTTACCAAGTCATTGACTCTTTTTGATTTTCGACAATTTTCGCGATTTTCTTAACCTTTTATTTTGGTGATTTTTGAGCAAAAAATCATTTTGCCAATTTCCAATAACTTTCAAAAAAATGACCTTGCCATCTTTACCGTTGCGAGTTTTACAAACATTTTCGCCACAATAAATCGTGGTGATTGTTCAAGGTAATTGAAGAAAATACACCGCATTTTTATACGATATTTTCCCTGTACAATCACGCCCATTCATTATGGTCACGAATAGGTCATGATTGAATTTATTTGCCATCATATCAAATAGTTAGACAATACTCACAACGGTAGAGCCTGCGATTTTTAAAAGGTGCACAGAAGAGAATTTTTAAAAAGGAGGGAGTGTTGAGTTATTATTTTTCAGATGTGTTTTTCCAATTATCAACAAACTCAGAATTTGGTAATCATCTTAGAGTAAAAGCGGCGGTTATTTAGGAATCTTCAGCTTGAACACTGCAAAACCATAACCCTTCAGATTTACATTTGCTGTGGCGTCATACGGCAATTTGAGAGAATTCTGAGGGAAAACCCTCTCCCATTTTGCTCCGTTCGGCTTTGGATTTAATAACTGATCTTTTCCAAAAAGGAGAGTTGTTTTTTGCGAAGATGGATCGAAATTCAGAACCACCAGAAATTGGTTCTGATTTTTTTGGCGCAAATAGGCATAAACCTTGTCAGGCAAATCCGTTTGAATCCTGTCCATTTCACCCCTGGTAAACGCCGCATTTTTTGCCCGCAAATGTATCAATTTCCGGTAAAACCTGAACCAGGGAGAAAATTCATCCAATTTGCTTAGAACAGGAAACTGCTCAGCAGTGCCGAATTCCTGACCGTAAAAAATGAGGGGTGCTCCTGGAATTGTAAACAGCAGCACCGCGGCTAATTGTGTTCGTTTGGCTCCGAATTGAAGTATAAATCGCTTTAAATCATGATTTTCAAGGTAACGAAGGCTCAAGGCTCCGGGCGGATAATTCATATTTGTTTTTCTGAAACCCTCGTCAATAGCAGAGAGGGGCTTTTTGCCATTTAAAACATCCAGTAAATTTCCGTAAAAATCCGTGTCGTACGACATGTCAAATTCTTCGTCGTGATAGGCAGGCGATCGAGGAAGCACTTCATTCAAAAGAAGAAAATCGGGATTACGGCTCTTAAGCGTTCGGCGAAAAGCCTTCCAGAATTTGTGTGGCACCCCCCAGGCAACATCGCATCGGTAGCCATCCACGCCAAATTTTTGCCAGAACAGAGCGTTTTGCAGCATAAAATGCCAGACATTCGGATTGCCATAATTTAGGTTGGGGAAGGCATCCCAGTCATTGTAATATTCATAAGAATAGCGGCCTTTCCACAAAAACCAGTTTCTAAAAATGGAATTCTCATTCCGGTAGGCCGTCTTAAAATAGGGATGCTGATCACTGGTGTGATTGGCGATAAAATCAAGCATCACCCGAATACCGCGCTTGTGTGCCTCACGGACCAAGTTATGCAAATCCTGAGCGGTTCCGTAATCGGCACGCAGCCTGCGGAAGTTGGTTGGATTGTAGCCGTGGTCGGTCGGACTTTCAAAAATTGGCATTAACCAGATGGTATTCACACCCAGACGGGTCAAATATTCCAGATTTTTCTGAACCCCCTGCAAATCTCTTGATTTTGAAAAATTGCGCACATACAATTCGTAAATAACGGCATTCCGGCCCCAGGACGGTGAATCCTGAAAATTTAAAAGCCGAGTTTCTGTTTCCGTTTTTTTGAACAAAATGGTCTGAGGTTTGGCCGTCCGGTCGTCAGCGGAAAGAACCAAATCAATAAAATACGCCCCATTTTTTTCTGGTTTCCGAAAGCGCGTTTGAAGCGTTTGAGGAATCACAAGCTTTTCCGGATTATGCCGATCCGGAATCCAGGCAATCTTCAAGGGATACCCCATGGGATCATACGAACCCGTGGCATTCAGTAAAATAGAATCTCCCTGTTCGGTTGCCACCCAAAAAATTTCCGGCAGCGGGGGTTTTTGCACGGTTCGAAGCGAATTGAATCCATTCCAGCCATCCGGAATCTGCCGGGGATTCATTGGATCGGGAATCCATTTTTTGCCATTAATCACAAATTTGTATTCATATTCTCCGGGAGGCAGGTTTATATCGATTTTGTAAATCCCGTTACTGTCGAGATGCGCCAGGCAATTTTTCCCCACTTGCCAGTTGTTGAATTCTCCGACAAGCGAAATGGATTTCACCGAATCCTTTGGAATATGAAGCGCCGCCGTGGAAATCATGAATCGGGAAGGATACTCTCGGGTTTTGAAGATAAAGGCCTGATTGCTGTCCGGTTTGCTCTTAGACAGCGAATCGCTGACCTGAAGATTCACGTAAAAGGTATCCGCCCTTGGAAATCTGTAGCTCGGAAAAATCTTCTTTGAGATCGACACCTTTCCTGAATCACGATCCATAATTCTCCAGGAGAAATTTTCAAGGGGATCCAAATCGGGATCGAAACTGTAACCGGCATGGAAGGACGTCGGCCGATTTACAAACCCTACACAGGTAGGCCCGCTGCCGGCAACGGGCGGCTGATTAAATCGATTCACCACAAACGCTGACCAAACCGGGCGTGCCGAACGGCCGTTCACATCCTCAGCAAAAAGCTTGAATTGGTGAAAACCCTCTGCGAGCGTGTCAACTCGGCATGAAAGAAGGGTGCCTGCAAGACTCACCGCGTACCGGCTGGTCTGATCCAGAACGACAAATGATTTTTTCGGATTGCACCAGGCACCGGAGCGTCCCTGATGGAAAATGGCTCGAATCAACACCGGGAATTTGCGCAGTTCTACACCGGGTTTCGGAGAAAGCAGTTGCACCTCAGGGTCAAGGGGATTTTTTATAATCAGCAGGGAATTGCTGTTCTTCCCACCGTAATTTGGATTATTAGGATCCCGCACCCACCGAGTGCCATCGATTAAAAATCGGTACTCGTAAATTCCAAACGGAAGCCTCAATCGGGTTTCCCACACACTGTCGCTCTTTGAAAAGGTCAGAGAATCGGCTGTTTTTGACCACTGATTGAAGCTTCCGGCCACCACAACCGATTGAACCGGATGAACGGGCTTGTATTTGAAAACGACAGGAACGCCGTTTTGGGGTTGAACCTTCCCCTGCGCCGTCGAAAAAGCCAGGATAAAAATTATCCCAAAAAAAATTGTCACTGCCTGGTCAAGGCAGTCACTCTTGCGAAATTTCATGGCGCAACGGAACCCTTTGATTTCCGGTAGATTAATTCGGTAATTCCTTTTTTGTAGTAATCTTTCAATTCCCCGACCTTTTTATAACCTATTTTTTGATAAAACATCTGCGCTTTCGTATTAACGTCGGAAACCAGCAGAAACACATTAGGCCCTTTTTGGAAGATTTTATCTTCGGCAAATTGCATGAGGATTTTCCCCAGGCCTTTGCCCTGAAAATCAGGGTGAACAGCAATCCAGCGAATGTAACCACTGTGGTAAAAGGTTCCCCGCAAATCGAACCAGATGAATCCGGCAAGCTGCTCGAAAATTCGGGCGGAATAAATAGTGCGTTCCTCTTCCACGGCTTCCATCAGAATGGAATAGGCCCGATCGTAATCCATGTTGTACCTCTGCCAGAGTTCATTTTTTGCAATAATTTCCGCTGCCGGGGCAACATCGAAAGAAGAAAGAGGAGCAATGATAACGGGCGTATTCATCAGAAAAATCGTCCCGTAACAATCAAGTAAATCAGAATTATCAAAATAGCGAGTGGGGCAAAAAATCGAACTGAAAACGCCCAAATCGGGCGCAAGCTGAATTTTTCGGCACCCAGTTCAATTTCTTTGGAAGCTGCCGCAATTCCCCATTTCCAACCGACAAAAATGGAGATGAAAAACGAGCCAATGGTAAGGGCGTAGTTCCCGAAAAGGGCATTCATAAAATCCAGAAATGGCATGTGTACCAGGGGAATTCTGTCGAACCATTTGGAAGCTCCCTGAGAAAGTGCTGAGGGAACCCCGACCACAAACACCACAATTCCGGTCAGCACTGCCGCTTTTACCCGGGACCAATGTCGCTCATCAATAAAATAGGCCACGGCTACCTCCAACAGTGAAATGGTTGAAGTTAAAGCAGCAATTGACAAAAGCAGAAAAAAACAGGCACCAAAAACGATTCCAAAAGGCATTTTTTCAAAGATCGAGGGAAGTACGAGGAACACGAGTCCCGGGCCGCCTTTGGGAGTCATGCCCATGGCAAAAAGCGCCGGAAAAATAGCCAAACCTGCCAGCAGGGCAATCAGCGTATCAAAGAAAACCACGTAGCCGGCAGACGAGATAAGATTTTCTCTTTTGGAAATGTAGCTGCCGTAGGTGATCATGGCGCCCATTCCAAGACTAAGGGAGAAAAGTGCCTGCCCCAGTGCCAGGATAAAAATCTCTGGTTTGAGAGCAGAAAAATTTGGTTTTAAATAAAAGGACAGTCCTTCTGAAACTCCCGAGCCCAGTGTGAGCGCCCGAATCACCAGAAGCACCAACAACAAAAAGAGAAAAGGCATCAGAATTTTTGTCCAGCGCTCGATGCCCTCGGAAACGCCCCCCGAAACAATAAATACGGTTAATGCAATAAACACAAAGAGATAGACAATTTCAGAAACGGGGTTACGGATAAAGCCAACGAAAATATCTTGTGCGGCTTTTTCACCGGAAAGATGAGAAAAATCACCCAGCAAGGTTTTAAAGAAATAGCCAAGCGTCCAGCCAGCCACCACCCCATAGAAGGAGAGGATTCCAATGCCTGTAATGATACCCAGCACCCCAATGAATCTCCAATTCGTTTTCGGGAAAATGGCTTCAAACGCACCCACCGCATTCCTCTGAGAATGGCGACCGATCGTTAGCTCGGCCAGCATAATGGTAAAGCCAATAAAAATTACAAAAAAAATGTAGATCAGAACGAAGGCTGCCCCGCCGTTTTCACCTGTCATGTAAGGAAACCGCCAGATGTTTCCCAATCCAATAGCTGAACCTGCGGCAGCAAGAATAAATCCGGCTTTGCTTCGCCATTCTTCTCTGGGTGCTTCCATTAGTCCTCCGTAAGTTGTGGTATTACCAGTCTTTTTTTCTTTTTTACAAAAGAATTAGCCGCAAAAGGGAGAATTACATTTTTTATTAGAATAAAATTCTTGAATTCGTGGCGTTAATATTTTTGGATTACAGCCCGCAGCGCTATGAAACTGCTCTGCTTTCCGTTCCCTATTTACCGTAATTAAAAAATAAAAAAGCGGATTTTTCGCTCGAGTGTTAAATATAAGAACAAAATGAAATCTAATCAAGGCATAAAACAATCTTGAAAAATGTTCTAAACACGATATTTTTGCGGAGAGATTTTCATTTCCGGATATTTTCTTCTTCAGTATTTGCGCAATTCTTTCGATAATTAATTGGAAGTTTTCTCAAACACTCAGGTGCTAAATAAACGTTTTTTAAACAAAAATTAAGGGATAAAACATGAAACGCTTTTCTTTTGAACTCGCAATTCTGATGATAGGGCTGTTGATCTCCGGCCACCCGCTGTGGTCTCAGAAAAAGCTGCCTTCTGATCCGGTACAACACACGAAACAGGTTTACGTGGACCCGGGAACCAACACGATTTACTGGCCGCTTTCGATGCCTTTTTATTTGCGTCTGGCAACGGGGCCGGACAAAAATTCGGAGTCTTTTCTACTTCAAAATGTGTTTTCCCATTCAAAGGGAGAAGTGATTAAATCAGTGAAAAATGGCGTGCAGTTGGAAATGTCCGGCAAACAATTCATCCGCTGGCACAACTACCTTACCGGCGATTCTGTTCTATTTGTTTTTTATTCGGATGGCAATGCACCCACCGTCACTCTCAATTTTGAAGGAGCAAAGTCCCACCAAATCGGGAATCAGCTTATTTATGGCAAGGGACTAAAGGTGAGTCTTTCTGCCAAAGACAGTCTCTCTGGGGTACAAGATATTTTTGTTTCCATTGATGAAGAGGATTTCGAAACCTACAAAACACCCTTCTCATTTACCCAGGAGAAACCTTACAGCTTACGCACGTATGCTGTGGATCACGTGGGGAATGCCAGTCCGGTTGTTTCGAAGAATTTTACCATCGATTTAACGCCCCCCAAGACCAAACACCGGATATTGGCTCACGCCATCGAAAATATCCTGGCGCAGCAAGCCAAAATCGAATTGAAAGCCTCCGACAAACCGGCCGGTGTGAAACACATTTTCTTCAAATTCGATTCGAGCCAGGCTTTCTCAATCTATTCAGGGAAACCCATTGGCGTCGACAAGTTGCCTTCAGGTGATCACAAGCTCATCTATTATTCGGTCGATAGAGTTGGTAATCAGGAAGACACAACCATATTCCGGTTTTACATCGACAACAAACCGCCTCAAATCAACACCTTTGTGGTTGGGGATCAATTCATAAAAAAAACCCATGTGTACATTTCACCCCGCTCAAAAATTAAATTTCAGGCGGACGATAACAAAATTGGCGTAGAGGCAATAGAATACTCCGTTAATAAAAAGAGCTACCAAACGTACACCGAACCGTTTACCCTGGCATCCGGACAGAAAGTTTACTCCATTGCTTATCGGGCTAAAGATAAATTGGGCAATCTCAGCCCGGTAGGACATTTGCTTTTCCAAATGGATGCGACACCGCCTCAAAGCAAATACCGCTTTGACGGGTACAGCTTTGAGCAGCGGGGACATTTCTGGGTTTCATCTTCCACAAAAATCGCCATCCAGGCGAGTGACCCAGAATCCGGTGTGCAGAGCATTAAATTCAAAATTGGCGATGATCCTGAAAAACTCTACGACGCGCCTTTCGCTCTTGAGAAGGAAGGCACCTACTCGATCCAATATTTTTCTGTCGATCAGGTGAATAATGCAGAAGATCCACAGGCCGTGACGGTTGTCGTAGACAATACGCCTCCAAAAATTATGATGAGTTTCAGCTCGGCACCCATTGCCGGTTCTGTGTCTGACACCAGCACCTCGGCCTACCCACTTAATACCTCGCTGTTTCTCGGCTCCACCGATGCTTCTTCCGGCGGGGCTGGCATCTGGTATTCCGTGAATGGCTCTCAGGAAAAGCAGTACCGCTCGCCGCTGGTTTTTAAAAAACCGGGTGCGTACGAAATTGCCGTCCGCGCCGTAGACCACGTCCACAACCAAGCGGTAAAAAAGGTACACTTTGCAATTAAGGATTGAGAGAAAATAGGCAGGCTATGCGATTCATACCCGAGGGTTAACCCTCGGGCAAAAACACGAAGCATTCTGCAAAATGCCAACCCTCACAACAACCGGAGAAAATTCAGGATGCTTAGCATCCTGGCACAACTTAGGCCCAGCGGTTACCGTGGGGCCGGAAACTAACTGTCTGGTACCCCTGCCATGCGATCTCTCACTTATCGAACTGATTTAACACAACGGAATCCCAGACTGTTTCTAAAATGATCAGGGAAACACACCATTGCGATGGGTGATTCGAATAAAAACGGGTTTGGCGATTGCCAACTACCCCCGCGGATGGCCTTACCGTAAATGGGTTTTTGGTTCTTTTTGTAGCGACCAGACTTCGCGCAAATCCACTTTTCTTTTGGGCCGCCTGGATAGAGTTTTCGGGTGTTGGCACACCATTCGCTTACATTGCCGCAGCTGTCGTAAAGGCCAAATCCATTTCGTTTGTAGCTCCCAACGGGTTTGGTTCCCATCTCTCGCAAGCCGGTCGAATGGGACCCGCAAAAAAGGATTCACCTTGAGCCCTATAATTCGCCTTCATGGGATCAGGGGGATCACCCCAGGGGAACCATTTTCTTCCGAATAATTTTGCAACCACACTGAATCTGGCAAAAATAGGTGCCGGCAGGGAGTTTCGTGCCAATCCGATTGCGTCCGTTTCAGTAAAATTGAATAAAGCTTTTCCTATCGGATAAAAGGTTTCCGCGTTTGGGGTTGCGTGAAACCGAAATAGGATTGTAGGTTCCGAAAGCCGCGGCAATATCCCGTTGTATGGTGACCAACGGTTCTTGTTGCGCAAAAAGACAATCGCTCAGAAATAGCATCAAAATTACCAAGAAAAAGAATCGGCCTTTCAGGATCCCCACCGATTTTTAGATCAGGAATACCTGTTTTGATTGCTTTAATCACAAAATTCTGCCCGAGAAACACAGCAGAAATTGCCCTGCAGATAGATAATATCGTGCAAGCAGAAATCCAAAAAATACAGCCGTCAGAGCAAAAACAAAATTCAGTGTGGCGTTAGACTGATTTCGCCATCCTGCAATAGCTGAAGACTTTCCAGACTGAATGTGGAAAAGGTGGTGAATGCGCCCAATGTTCCAATACGTAAAAAGGCCCGCCATTCCGCCGAAACCATGCTTTTTTGGAAAACGGCCCAGAAAAACCCAACGAAGAGCGACCCCAGTGTGTTGACTGCCAGCGTGCCGTATGGACCCCCCCGAGCCGTTTGTAGCAGAGGCCCGAAAACCCTGTAGCGAAGCAGGGCAACCCGCGCACCGCCCAGCGCAATGGACGTAAATAATCTGAATATTTTTTATTCCCCCAATCATTTTTCAGGAGTCATCAGCCTTCAGGCGGTTGCAGGTGAACTCTTTCACCAGAGTCTTAACCTTGCAAAGGTTGGGAACCTTCGCAAGATTTTTTATTTATTCACATCGATAAACCTAAAAAACACAACCCCATCGCAGGATGTGGTACCATCCTTGCGAAACAGGTAATTCCAGAAATCCTGTTTCACTACCTTTTTGGCCACGGAGGAGGCGTGAATGAGCGTTTTGCCGTCGAAAACCATGCCTTCGTGAGCAATCATAATGCCCAGCGGCCACATTTTCTTACGGACAAAATCCACCCCACATACCGGCGGCAAACGCTTGAGCAAATCTTTGCTGACCTTTTGAATTGGAATGTAGTAGGCCGTCACCGGTTTTTCAAAGGGAATGGGCAGAAAATGCGTGCCGTCCTTTTTGCGATTCAGCACAATGTGAACAGAATCCAGCTCAGACGGCTTCCCCACTTCACGGGTAATGTCCTTGAAAAAGCGGGAGGTGTTGATCCGATCGTAGGTAAAATGTTCCCGATTCTGGTAGGAAATGGGATTTTGTCCCTTGGGCACTGGGTGGTAATCGATGTACGCCATAAGGCTTTCGGCCTGAGCGTACGAGCGGGAAAGAGCCAGCGCCTCATTGGTCAGCACCTGCACCGTGCAGTTTGTTTTCCAGACAGTAAACACCGGATTCGTGTCCGGTGGACACCCGTCTCCGATGGCATGCCAGTCGTAAACCGTTCCCAGTCGATTTAGCGAAAGGGCTTTCAGACGTGCGTCCCAATCAGGGAATTTTTCCTGAAGCTGAGGCAGAAAACTGTCTACTTCGGCCAAGGTCATTTTGTACATCGGTTTCTGGTGCGAAAGCCAGGCCCACGGCGACTCGCCTTTGGGTTTCTGACTGCAAAATACGAACAGCATTGAAAAGATCAAAAACGCAATAACGGCTGATTTGTTTTTCATAAATTGTTTGCCTCCATTGGATCTAATATTTTGAAATATCTTTTTGTAATCTGCAGACGTTTTTCACCGGCAGCCATAAAGATGTTTACGACCGGTTCCTTTGAGAAACAATTTCGTTACCAATGTTTTCTCTTACAGAACGATAGTTTGGCAAATTTCAAATAGTGGAGTATCATTCTGAGTTTGTCGCCTATCCGAATCAGGCAGAAAGAATCTCCGGTGAAGGGAAACAAATTCTTCGTCCGCCGCCCGCTTCGACATGCCCGGCGACCCTGGCGGACTCAGAATGACATTTTTGCCAAACTACAATAAAGTGTCTCGAGCAAATTCCTTGCGGGAAAGCCATTATTTTTGGCCAATTCCGCAGGCTCCAGCCAGAATTTACAAGCCCTATCATTCTAATTCACCCGTACATGCGCTGGCTTACTGCAATCACCATTGGAAAAGAAGAAACAAAAATCACCCAAAATACCTCTGATAGTTAGCATCGCATTTTCCCAATGGGTCTATCTTCACCAAAATTCTCACTCAATCCCAACCAACGCTTTGATGTACTGCAACCGCTCAAAAATTTCCGGAGTAGGATGCTGCTTTTGGCTGAGTTTCCCGCGGAAATCGTCAATGTTGGTAAATCCATGCTTTTCCATCCAAGCAGAAAGGCCATCCAGTATCTTTTTTATTTGGCCGAACTTATTCAGAAACAGCGTGGAAACTACCTGTACACTTGCCGCACCAGCCAGCAATTGCTTGATTACGCCTTCCGCGTCGTGGATGCCGGTTGTAGCAGAAAGATCGCAATCGATTTTGCCCGCAAGGATGGAAATCCAGCGCAGAGGCAGATTCATTTCGTTCGGATGACTGAACCAATTGGCACCCTTGATTTCCATTTTTTCGATGTCGATATCGAACTGGTAGAACCGATTAAACAGCACCAGTGCGTCCCCTCCGCGGGAACAAATCTCGCGGGCCACCATGCTCATTCCTGTAAAATAGGGACCGATCTTCACGGCAATCGGCAGCGAAACCGCTTCCCTGGCCGCCTTAACAATATCATAGTAAACCTGTTCAATTTCCAGAGATGTTTGGTAAGGGTCTTTCGGCATCAGCGAAATGTTTAATTCCAGCCCGTCGGCACCCGCCTCTTCGATCTGTTTGGCATAGGTGTTCCACCATTTTGGCGTTGTGCAATTGATACTGGCCATAATCGGAATCGACAGTTCCTTTTTCGCCTGCCGAATAAGTTCAATGTATTTGTCCGCGCCGTATTGCATTTCCAGCTCCGAAATCAGATAATTGTATTCCTCGGGGTGTGCCTGCATGCCCACCTCGTCCACATCGCCGATTTCGGCGCGAATTTGTTCTTCAAAAAGCGATTTCATCACAATCGCGCCGGCACCTGCCTTTTCGGCTTCCTTAAAGCCCTGTAAAGAATTCATCATGCTGCTACTACCCACAATCACCGGATTTTTTAGCGGCAATCCCATATACGTCGTCGTTAAATCAACCATTGAACTTGTCCTCCTGATTCGCTTTTAGCACACCATTTCATCTGAAAAATCATATTATAATTGTAGTTTGGCAAATTTTACAGAGAGGGGTCATTTCGAGCCTATCGCTTCTTCGACACAGGCGGGAAGAATCTCCGATCAGGGAAAATAGATTCTTCGCTACGCTCAGAATGACATTTTACCCGGCTGCTGTTTTATAATATGGCATTATTTTTCAAAAATATCAAGGATTTTGTTGGAAAAGGTTGCCAGTGAAATATGGATTCAACAGCCGGTTGTTTTGTATGAAATGAGAAGAGGGAAAACAGTTTTGACACGATGTACAGAATCAAAACTGAATGCGCGCAAATCATCCTGTAAATCCTGTCATTTCCTTCAGGAATAATTTTTCAAAAACTATATTTGATTTTTGTGTAAATCATGTTGTTGTCGTGGTACTGACCAAACATTCCCCCCGTGTCGGGAAAAAATATTGGCCCCCAACAATACATCGAATCCATCCGCCAAACTGTACGTAATTTTTGGTCGAATGAGTGACGCACCGTTGTTGAAATCGTAGTACATGAAAAACGAAAGATCAAGCGTTTCATTCAAATAGGTTCTGGACGCCAAGAATATGGCCATATTCTGATACTGGTCATTCTTAATGTGGTTATGGTCTCCTGAAAAAGTGTTAACTATATTAGCAATAAATAAGATAGAGCCTGCATATCCCCATAAAAAGCCCTATGTTTTGCCATAAATGGCACAAAAACCGTGGAAATGAGATGGTAAAATATACCAGTAGCAAGCAATTATCCTTTGAAGATTTCGAGGCGCATCTGGGTAAAAAATTAAATGGTCAAAATCGTTGGGTCAGTTTAGCAAGTCAAATTCCCTGGGACGAATTGGCCACCATTTATGGGCGCTCTCTGCGTAGGGATTTTGGACGTCCGTCAGTGGATGCCCGTATGGTCATTGGTGCGATGCTGATAACACCTGAAGCGTCTGACCGATAAGGAGACGATCGAAGAGATTGGTGAGAATCCGCATCTGCAATATTTTATTGGTTTCAAAGAGTTCACCCATGATC
>Ga0114934_10000883_pt1 | contig 19419 bp, 21 predicted proteins | sample 4SBtaG_2_FD_99695 | JGI IMG/M metagenome (GOLD analysis project Ga0114934, IMG submission 99695) | Deep subsurface microbial communities from Kolumbo volcano to uncover new lineages of life (NeLLi) - 4SBTROV10_white metaG | ecosystem: Environmental > Aquatic > Marine > Volcanic ...
AATGGACGATGCCGATAAGAGAATGGGGTGCGGCTATTAACCAGCTGGCTGTTTTATTTGGTGACAGAGTCCCCATTTACGAGGTTGGAAAATGAGTTTACACAAAAAATCTGACACCCTCAAAAAGGGACTGTCCCATCATGTTTTTTTATGAGTTTAGCATAAAGGGAAGTTCCCCTTCGGGTTTCTGGCATTTTTATGACTTTATCATTCTTTTTCAGGGGTAGTTTTTATCTTTTAATACAATTAAAAAGATAATTGATCGACTTCAAAAAGAGAGGATGACCTTTTAGAAAATTTAGGCCTTCTCAAATTTAATATAGGAATAATAATATTAAAAATAAAAATTGATTTTTTAATTATTTCATTATATACTTGGGTATGATAAAATTGAGATGGCATTGGGTTGATTATATTTTTCTTGTCATTATTTTGGCTTTACTAGTTCGTAGTTTTTTATTTCAATCTTATAAGGTTGATTCTGAATCTATGTTACCAACTTTAGCTAAAAATGATTTGATTTTGTGTTATAATCCTTTTTTTTTGAAAAATTTTGATAAGAAAAAAATTCATAGAAATGATATCGTCGTATTTAGAGCTCCTGTTTATCCTCATGAAGAATATGTGAAACGTGTTGTTGGTTTAGGTGGTGATAAAGTCGCCATTGTTTCAAATTGTGCTTATATTAATGGAAAAAAGTTTGATGAAAAAAAAATCAAATCTAATACAGGATTTTATTCTTCTGTTCCCGAAATTACAGTTCCGTCCAATTCTATTTTCGTTCTCGGAGACAATAGAGGTCGTAGTTCTGATAGTCGTAGTTGGGGAGCTGTATCTTTGACCAATGTTAATGGGAAATGTATTTTAATATACTGGCCTTTGAGCCATTTTCATTTTTTTTAAAGGAGAGCTTATGTTACGATATTTAACTGCAGGCGAAACTCATGGTCCACAGTTGACTGCTATTCTAGAAGGATTGCCGTCTGGGATTGCTATAAACAAAGAATTCATTAATGCTGAATTGGCTAAAAGGCAGAAAGGCTATGGCAGAGGTGGTAGAATGTTAATAGAAAAGGATCAGATTGAAATTCTATCTGGTCTTGTAAAAGGAAAAACTACAGGAGCCCCCCTTACATTAGTTGTAAAAAATAAAGATTGGGAAAACTGGAAAAATAAGAAAATAGAAACCGTTACAGTGCCGCGACCTGGGCATGCTGATTATGCTGGTTTTGTCAAATATAAACTCAATAATATTCGCAGTGTTCTTGAACGGGCTAGTGCTAGAGAAACTGCCATTCGTACGGCTATAGGTGCTGTGGCTAAGCAATTCCTTAAAGAATTTAATATAAAAACTTTTAGTTTTGTGCGCCAAATAGGCTCAGCAAAATCTGCTGTTTCTTTATCTGATTGGATTGCAAAATACAAGCAGATAGAAGAATCTGATGTGCGTTCTTTTGGTAATGAGAAAGCTATGCGTTCTGTTATTGATAAAGCCATAAAAGAAAAAAATACAGTAGGCGGAGTTTTTGAAATCGTGGTTAAAAATGTGCCTGTTGGTTTGGGTAGTTATGTACATTGGGATAGAAAATTGGATGCTAATCTTACAAGAGCTCTAATGAGTATTCAGGCTATTAAGGGAGTTGGTATCGGAGATGGCTTTGATGTGGCTTCGCTATACGGCTCAGAAGTTCATGACGAAATTTTTTACAATAAAACTAAAGGATATTATAGGAACACCAATAGAGCGGGAGGAATTGAAGGGGGGATGAGTAATGGTGAAGATATTGTACTGAAAGCAGTTATGAAACCTATTCCTACTTTAATGCAACCTTTGCACAGTGTAGATATGAAAACTAAAAAAAGTTCTGCGACTTTCAAAGAACGTTCTGATGTTTGTGCAGTGCCAGCAGCGTCAGTTGTAGCAGAAAATGCTGTGGCTTTTGAGATAGCTCGGGAATTTCTTCTAAAATTTTCTGGGGATTCTTTACGTGATATTAAAAAACAAGTCAAATAAAATTTTTTTAACAGGATTTATGGGAAGTGGAAAAACTACTATTGGTCGTGCTCTTGCCTCTTCCTTGTCTATCCCTTTTTTTGATTTAGATCAAATCATTGAAGATGAAATAGAGATGAGTATTAAGGAGATTTTTCAAGACAAAGGTGAAGATTTTTTTAGAGATTTAGAAACTAACTTGCTTCACAAAACTACTAAATCGTCTGATAAGTTTATTTTTTCTACTGGTGGGGGAATTGTTATAAGAGAAGAAAATCGCAAATTTATGCGTGAGAACGGGACTATTGTTTTTTTATATGCTGATTTAGATGTTATTTTTGAGAGAATAAAAAAAAATAAAAATAGGCCACTTTTAAATACCAATGATCCAAGAGGAACTTTATATAAGATTTGGAATGAAAGAAAAGATTTTTATTCTGATTGTGATTTTAAAGTCGATGTTACAGATTTATCAATAGAAGTTATTGTAGAAAAAATTAAAAATCATTTGGTTTTTTTGTAAATATCCCTTATATTATTTATAGGATATGAGGGAGGTGCTTATTATGTCGGATGAAGAAAAAGCCAAAGAAACAATCGAAGAAACAAGCGATGACAAAGATTTTCAAATTAATGTTGCCTTTGTTTGCGAGAACTGTGATTATCGCTGGAATGAATTTAGAGACGCTCATGTAAAGGAAAGTTATATTGGGAGTTCAGATTTAAAATTAAATGTTGAGCATGCCCATTGTCCTCTTTGTGGGTCAGGTCAAGTTTCAGTGATAATTAACTAATATTTAATTCTAAACATCACAGATTTATAATGTAGTAATAGATTGTTTAGAGGTCAGAATCTTTGGTTTTAGATAGATTAAAGTGGGATTTTAATAATTGAAAATAAAAATTTTATTGTTTTGGTTTATATTGTTTTTTTCTCCTGTCTTACAAGCAGAATTGACTGATTTTTCACAAAATATTCAAAAAGAAGAACAAGAAAATAAAACTAATCAAAGCGAATATATTGTAAAAACCAATACTTGTGTGTCAACTAATTCTTATGCAGATAATTGTTTAATACCCACAGGAAATTTTTTGTTTAAAACTATATTTAATTTGTGGTGGGAATATAATAAGTCTATTGTATATAATAACTATCCTTATGAAAATCCCCCTTTTTTCTCGCCAACAGGAAGGAACGGAAAATCATTCTTTGTTCAGGTTCTGAGTGGTTATCATAATTATGGATCTGAAGGAGTGGGGTGGTACTGGATTTTGTCTGGTCGATTTTATAAAATTTTTGGACCGCAAATAGATTTTTTGAATATAGATGATAGTAAAACCTATTTAAATTTTACATCTTTAGGATTCAATCTTGCCTTGATTCAGTGGGATTATTGGGCTTCAGATTTTTATTTGCAGTATTCGGCAATGCGTGGCGTTTTGGGAAGAAATGGTGTTAATATTGGTTTTGATTACAGATTTTTTCTTATAAAACCGATTTCTTTGTCTGTGAAAACAGGAGTCCAAATTTATGATAATTTTAGCCTTTTAGATGTTAATGGGAAATTGCATATTCATTTTAAAAGATTGGCTCTTCATATTGGGTATTCTCTTTTTTCAGGGGAATATGCTAATCTTGAAGGATGGCAAATAGGCGGAGAAATGTGGTTTTAATTGAGAATTTAAACTTAAGAATCTATTAGGATTTTTTTAAAATTTCTAATCCTAAGTAAGAGTACATCACACGATTAAAAAATTTGATTTCAATTTTGGCTCTATTTTTGCGCTTATCAATTTTTATGATTTTGCCTGATAGGTTTTTTAAAGGTCCTTCTGTAATATGAATTTTTTGATTTTCAAAAAAACCTTTTGACATTTTTAAAATTTCTCCATTTTCAATAAGAGATAAAAAAATTTGTGTTTCTTCCTTTGAGAGCGGCCGAATATCTTTATTGTTCCAAAGGAATTTTATAAATCCTTTAAAGTCTTTTGCGTAATGAAAGATGGTGTCAGTGTCGTTTAAGTTTGACAAAAAAATATAGCCTGGAAATAATAAAGAGGTTTCTTTTCTAGTCTTTCCTTGGCGTCTAATTAAAAGCTCTTTTTGTGGAAGAAAAAAATTTATTTGGGGAAAACGAGTTTTTATTTGTTGTATTAATTTTCGTTCTTGACCAGTAATACACTGAATAATATAAATTAAATGTTTCATAGTCATAAAAAAAGGGGGTGTTTAACCCCCTTTTTGTTTATTTTATTTCTAAAAAGCATTTCTCTAAATGTTCATTTTTTGGCGGTTTCGTAAACATAGATACTATGATGGTTACTATAGTTGAGATGGGTAGTGCGATAAGAATGGGATCAACAACAGCCCAATTACTTTTCCCAGCTAAAGTATCAACTCCAAAAAGAGCATGACATAGCAACAAAGGTTTTGATTCTTTTACATGGAAGAAGAAAAGCCAAATAGCACTTGTAATTACACCAGTTAAAAACCCAGCGATAGCAGCTTCCTTTGTAATTTTTTTAGAGTATAATCCCCCTAAGTATATAGGTAGAAAAGCAGCAGCACTTAAACCAAAGAAAATAGCAGTTCCTCTGGCAATAATAGCCGTTCCACCTGCGAAAAATTTAGGTAAGGAATAAGCGAGAAATAAACTCAATAAAATGGCAATTAGAATTCCAGTTTGAGAAATAATAATTGTTTTATTGGATTTAGTTTTTAGACCTTTTTCATAAAAATCACGACCTATGGAAGTGCCCATAGTATGGAATTGTGAACTTAAGGTTGACATAGCTGCAGAAAGGAGGGTTACCATAAATAGTGCTGTAAACCAATTCGGCATAGCTTCTTTTATATAAAGTGGAATAATTCTGCCGACATTTTTACCTGCAGCAAGCAAAGAAATGGTATGATATTTTTCTGAGTTAAAGAAAAATACATTAGAAAGAGCTCCTACCACGAAAGCCACTCCAGTCATCATAAGAATAAAAATTCCGCCAATAAGTACAGCACGATTTAACTCTTTGTTGCTTTTTACTGTCATGAAGCGTACGACTAATTGAGGTTGGGCTAAAACACCAATGCCAACACCCAATATTATAGTAGAAACTAAAGTCCACCAAAACTTGGAAAAGAGAGCCGGCATGGCAGTCCAGCCTTGATGTCCTGCTTTGCCAAAAATTTTTATCGCTTCAGGTGCCAAAGCAGTTAGTGCTTTATGAGCTTGTGTAACACCACCGAGTTTATTGTAAGTTATAATTAAAAGAAAAGTCATCCCTAAGAACATAAGGGAACCTTGAAAAGCATCTGTGTACATAACGCCTTTGATACCGCCCATGATCACATAAATAGCAATTATGGCTGTAAAGAATAATAAAGCCACATCATAACTGATTGACAAAGTTTGAGCTAAAAAATGACTAGCACCCATTAAAACAACGGCTGCATATAAAGGCATGGCAATAAAAATTAAAATCCCTGAAGCCCCTTGTAAAAAACGTGATTCAAATCTTTTTCCCAATAATTCAGGGAACGTGTGGGCATCTAAATTATAGCCCATAATTCGTGTTCTTTTGCCAAAAAAGACAAAAGCAATAAAAATGCCAACAGCAATGTTTAGAAAAGTTAACCATAAAAGACCTAACCCAAAAATTCCTGCGGCTCCTCCAAATCCAATAATTGCAGATGTACTAATAAAAGTAGCTCCATAGGATATGGCCATAACATAAGGATGAATATTGCGACCACCAATTAAATAGTCAGAAGCTGTTTTTGTAGATTTGTAGCCCCTGTAACCTAAATAAGCAATAATTGATAGATAAACGATAACAATAACTGATAACATTAATAGATTCATAGTTATTTCCTTTTATTATAAATTTTCTTCCACTTTTTTTTCTTCTTCTGCCCAGTGTTTTTCTTCTTCTACGATCTCTAAATCATTGTCACCTTTGTTCCAGTAGAGAATACCATAGATTACGCACCCAATTGCAGAAAGAATGGTTAAAATGTAAACCAAGGAAATCCAAAAATTGTCTAAACCAAACATGCTATCACCTCCTTTTAATTATAACATACCAAGGGAAAATAAAAAAGTCAAAAAAAAAATATTAAAAACTTGAAAAAATATTTGTTTTTTATTACTTTTAGCCTATGATAAAAATTATTTTATTTTATATTCAGATGTTCTTCCCTTTGTTCCTGTGGGCTTTGTTATATTATACCTGGTATTATTATTTCCATAAAGAAAGCCGAAGATTTCAATGGCCTTATCTAATTTTTGCTCTTAAAGAATTAATAAAATTTTATTTTATTAATCATTATGGAGTAAGGTCTCTATATTTTTTATATACAACCCGTAACTCTCCTGTGCCAATGTATTTTCCTGCTTTAATGTATGCTTTAGATATAATTGTTTTTGCTATATGGTCTCTCTCAATTTTTAAGTATCTTGAAATAAAAAAACGGTTGTCTTGGCTTTATGGGATAGGGGTAATTGGCAGTGCATTGCTTTTTGCAGTTTTGGAAATCATGTCCTATCCTATAATGAATGTTTTGTTGCTTAGAATCGTTTTTGGTTTAGCAATAGGGCTTACTTTTCTTGCGTTGCAGAAAGGGTATTTTGAATCTGGAGTTAATAGTGTCATCAGATCCAAGGTTGTTTTATCTGTGGGTATTCTTTTTCTATTACCTTCTGTTTTTTTAAATTTATCTAATGTCCATATTTTAGGGCAAATTTTTAATATTCTTTTTTATGCCTTTATTAGTGCACCTGTGTTTTATTTGTCAAGAGAAGTTAATCTTCGGTTGAATGATGAATTGGATATGCTTGAAAGAGAACGAAACGTTATTGAAAAGTTGCTCCATGGTATTGGTCAGTCCTTAGCTTCTAATGAAGATCAGAAGAGTATTTTGAATATGATTATTAAATTTGCTATGGATGCTACTTCTGCACGTGCAGGATCTATTCTTCTGCTTAATAAAAGAAAAACGCATTTGAAAGTTGAAGTTGTGGAAGGTTTTTTCCCTCCTGTAACTCCAGTAGATTCTATGACAGCTTCTAAAGAAAAATTTTTAGTTGAAAAATTTAAACAACAAGAGATTGAAATAGGGCAAAGTTATCTTGGGAAAGTAGCACAAACTCAAGAACCATTATTTATCCAAAATGCTCTTGAAAATGAAGTTGTTGTGCAGTCTGCTAAAGGTGTTATGGATATTCTTTCTGTTATTGCCTTACCATTAAAAGTAGAGGATGAAGTTTTAGGTGTTTTGGCTCTTTTAAATAAAACGAATGAGGCTGTGTTTTCAGAAGGTGATTTTGCTTTGGCTCAGTCTTTGAGTGATCAGGCTGCTGTAGCTTTAAATACAGTGAAACTGCGTAATGAGTATCAAGAAAAATTACAGTCAGAAAAAGAATTGGCTGTAGCAGGTCAAATACAACAAGGATTATTACCTACAACTTTTCCGGAATTTCCTAATTTGGAAATTTATGCTTTTTCAAAAGCCGCAAAAGGTGTGGGAGGTGATTATTACGACATTATCCCTTTTGAAGATGATAGGCTAGGTGTGGTTATGGCTGATGTTGCAGGTAAGGGTGTCCCTGCTGCACTTGTTATGGTTATGATTCGAAGTGCTATTCATACTATTGCGACTGGGAAAACAGAACCTAAAGATATTTTGTATGCTGTTAATAATGGTATTGCCGGTGAAGTTACTCAAGAAAGATATGCTACAGGGTTCTATTTCGTTTATGACCAAATTACAGGTATGTTGAGTTATAGTAATGCGGGGCATGGGCCTATGTTAATTTATCGTGCAATGTCTAATACTTTTGAACTTTTGGATACGGCTGGTCTTCCTGTGGGAATTGCCCGTGACACTGAATATGGTCAGGATGAAACTATTCTTAATACTGGTGATATAGCCCTTTTATATACTGATGGAATTACTGAAGCGATGAATTTGAAACATGATGAATATACACTGGCTCGTGTTAAGGAAGATATTAGAAGTCTTAAAGATTCATCTGCGAAAGAAATAGTAGATGAAATTATTCATAGAATTACGGAATTTGCTGGTGATGCACCTCAGCATGATGATGAAACTATAGTTGTTTTAAAAGCTAAATAAAAAAAATAATTGGAGGATTTTATGGAAATAAGAGATCGTGAAGAGAAAGGTTTTGTTATACTTGATATTTCAGGCGAGATTGATTTATATAATGCCCCTGAAATAAAAGAATTTATTAACAAAAAAATAGAAGAACAAAAATATAATATTGTGATTAATTTTCAAGAAATTAGTTACATTGATTCTTCTGGAATTGGAGCTTTGATTTCAACTTTGTCAAACTTGAAAAAATACCAGGGGACTTTAAAAATCACTAACATTCATGATTCTGTTAAAAAAGTTTTTGAATTGACTAAATTAACTAGTTTTTTTGAAATTTATGATAATGTTGAAACTGCTTTAAATTCATAAGGAGCGCTATATGCCAAAAAATTTTTATTTTTCCTCAGAATCTGTGACTGAAGGTCATCCCGATAAAGTTTGTGACCAAATTTCTGATGCTGTATTAGATGCTGTATTAGAACAGGATAAAACTGGAAGAGTCGCTTGCGAAACGTTTATTACGACTGGTCTTGTAATGGTTGGTGGTGAAATTACTACAAAAGCTGAATTTAATGTACAAGATCTTGTAAGAGATACTATTAAAGAGATTGGGTATGATTCACCTGAATATGGATTCGATTACAAAACTTGTGCTATTTTGAATGCAATTGGGAAACAATCTTCTAATATTTCACAAGGAGTTAATACGGGTGGGGCTGGTGATCAAGGGATTATGTTTGGATTTGCCACAAATGAAACTAAAGAATATATGCCTCTTTCGATTTCTTTAGCTCATCAGTTGTCTTTAAAATTAGCTGAAGTGAGAAAAAAAAATATTCTTGATTTTTTAGGTCCTGATGGTAAATCACAGGTTACTGTTGAATACAAAGATGGAAAGCCCTTTCGTGTCGATGCTGTTGTTTTATCTACTCAACATACTTCTAAAATTGTTGATAAATCTGGGAAAAAAATTACTGAGAAATCTAAGAAAGATATAATAGAAAAAATTATAAAACCTGTGATTCCTGCGCATTTATTAGATAAAAAAACAACGTACCATATTAATCCAACAGGATTATTTTTAATTGGTGGGCCTCAGTCTGATACTGGTTTAACTGGTCGAAAAATTATAGTTGATACTTATGGAGGATTTGGTTCTCATGGGGGTGGGGCTTTCTCAGGAAAAGACCCAACAAAAGTTGATAGAAGTGCTTCTTATATGGCACGACATATTGCTAAAAATATTGTGGCAGCAAAATTAGCTGATAAATGTTTAGTACAGCTTGCTTATGCTATTGGTGAACCTAATCCTATTTCAGTTTTTGTTGATACTGAAGGAACAGGAAAAGTATCTGATGAAAAAATTGTGAAACAAGTTAAAAAAATATTTCCTCTAACACCACGTGGAATTATTAAATATTTGGATCTTCAAAGACCTATTTTTCGAAAAACCGCAGCATATGGCCATTTCGGTAGAAATTTAAAAGAATTTACATGGGAAAAAGCAAATAAAAAGAAAGAATTACAAAGTATTTTATAAGTAAGGAGGTTTGTGTATGAGAAAAATATTGGTAATTTGTTTAGGTGTGCTAACTATTGCATCCTTTTTTCAATGTGGTATTGCTCCACCGACTGATGATTTAAATCAAGTGAAAGCAGCTTTGGCAAAAGCAGAAGAAGCTAAGGCTGACCAGTTCGCTCCTGATGAATATAAAACTTCTAAAAGCAAATTAGAGGCGAGTGAAAAGAAAATAACTCCTAAAAAAAGTAAAGCCAACAAAGAGGCAAAAAAAACTTTAGCTGAAGCTAAAGCTGAAGCTGAAAAAGCGTATAAGAAAGCTGCACCTGCTTATGCAGAATATAATATAAACGAAGCGAAAAAAGTTGAAAAATCAGCTGAAGAAATTAAGGCTAATGTGGCTTTAAAAGATAAATTTTCTGATGCTATCAAACTTCTTGATGAAGCTAAACAAGATAAAGAGGCTGGAAATTATGAGCTTTCTTGGGAAAAGTCCATAAAAGCGAAAACTCTTTTTGATGAAATTTATAAGATAACCCAAGAGAAAAAACAAATAGCTGAAGATGCTATGCGGGGAGCTCAAGATGCTTTAAAAGAAGCCTCTAAGAAAGAGGGGGAGGAATAAAATGAAATTGAAATTGATGTTTTTTATAGTTTTATTGGCTGGAACTGTCTCTCTATTTGCACAAGAAAATTCTTCTGATTCAGAGAAACTGTTTGACGAAATGACTGCTTTAACAAACCCAAGTTATTATTTGGTGAAAGCTCAAGAGTATTATAAACTGTCTCAAGAACAATATAAAATTGGTGAATATGATTTAAGTGCTGAATATGCAAATAAAGCTCGTGATTTTGCAAATTCTTATAGAAAAGCTATCAAAATGTCTTCCCAGTATGTGCTTGCACAACGTCGTATTGCTCAAGCAAAAGATTTAATTAAAACTGCTGTAAATTTGGGAGCGACAAGTTCAAATCTTGCCCCTTCTTATGGGAAATTAGAAGAAGCTACTAATTATTATAATGAGAAAAATTTTGATCTTTCTGTAAACTCAGCAGAAGAATGTATTGATTTAACTCGCTCTCTCATTGATGAATTGAAAAATATGACTAAAACAGAAACAGCTTATTGGAAAAAATATAAGGTTCGTTTGATAAAAAAAAGACGAGATTGTTTATGGCGTATTGCAGAATATGATTTTATTTATAATGACCCATGGAAATGGCCTGTGATTTGGAAGGCTAATAAAGATCAAATTGTTGACCCTGATTTGATCTACCCTGGTCAGGTTTTTAATATTCCCAAAATAGAAAAAAAATAAAGGATTGAAAATGAATTATGATGTAAAGGATCTTTCCCTATCTCAAAAAGGTAAATTACGAATAGAGTGGGCTGATAAAGATATGCCTGTTTTAAAACAAATTCGAGAACGTTTTATTAAGGAAAAACCGTTAAAAGGTATGAAAATCGCAGCTTGTTTGCATGTTACAACTGAAACTGCTAATTTGATGCGAACTTTGAAAGCAGGTGGGGCAGAAACTGTTTTGACTGCCTCTAACCCTCTTAGTACGCAAGATGATGTTGCCGCCTCTCTTGTAAAAGATTATGGAATTTCTGTGCATGCTATTTGTGGAGAAAATAATACAACATATTATAAGCATTTAAATTCTGCACTGGATTTAACTCCTGATATTACTATGGATGATGGAGCTGATTTAGTTTCCACAATTCATTCTAAAAGAAGAAATTTGATTGCAAATATTAAGGGTAGTACTGAAGAAACCACAACTGGTGTAATTCGTTTAAAAGCTTTGGCAAAACAGGGTAAATTAGAATTTCCTGTTATTGCGGTTAATGATGCTATGACAAAACATTTTTTTGATAATAGATATGGGACTGGTCAAAGTACTCTTGATGGGATTATACGGGCAACGAATGTGCTTGTGGCTGGTAAAAATTTTGTTGTTTCTGGATATGGTTGGTGCGGGCGTGGTGTCGCTATGCGTGCTCATGGTTTAGGTGCTAATGTCATTGTATGTGAGGTTGATGCTGTGAAAGCTCTTGAAGCTGCTATGGATGGATTTCGTGTGATGCCAATTAAAGATGCAGCAAAAATTGGTGATATTTTTGTGACTTTAACAGGTGATAAAAATGTTATTCGCTATGAACATTTTAAAACCATGAAAAGTGGTGCAATTGTGGCAAATTCTGGACATTTTAATGTGGAATTGGATGTTGAAAATCTTAAAAAAAATGCAAAAAAAATTAGAAAAGTACGTGAATTTGTAGTAGAATATACTTTAGAAGGTGATAGAAAAATTAATTTATTGGCAGAAGGTCGACTGATTAATTTGGCTGCTGCTGATGGTCATCCTGCCAGTGTTATGGATATGAGTTTTGCTAATCAGGCTTTGTCTGCTGAGTACATCATAAAAAATGGTACAAAACTCAAAAAAGAAGTTTACACTGTGCCTGAAAAAATTGATTATTCCATTGCCGTCTTAAAATTAAAGGCGATGGGTATTAAAATTGATAAGCTAACTAAAGAACAAGTGGCTTATCTGAATGCCTGGAATGAAGGAACCTGATGATCGCCTAATTGGGAATGAGGAAAGATAATATGAAAAAATGGTATCTATTATTTCTTGTGCTACCTTTTGTTTTTGTTAGTTGTTACAAAATTCAAGAAGTGCTTATATCGTCTGATTTAATGCCTATAGATGGGTTTTCTCAGACTGATATTACGTCTATTGCTATTATGAATTTTGATGCGTCATCTATCAAAAGAAAAGGCGTTGATAATATTGCTTTGCGTGATTCTGTTGCTTATGATATAACTCGCACTCTTTATGAATTAAAAAAAGTGCGTGTTATTCAAGGGGATGCTGTTCAAAGTATTCAGGAAAAAGAAACAATTCAGGCTGTGAAGGGTGATTTAGAAGCTGCCTCTACTACTAAAGAAAGGGTAGTTACATACAAAAGTCATCCTTATCAGAAAGTAGATGCCTTATTGATGGGGCGAATTTTGGATTATAAACCTTATGCTCCTGACCCTGCTTTTAGTTATATTGAAGTTATGGTTAGATTGGTGGATAGTGTAGATGGAACTTTATATTGGGTGACTAAATTAAGAGGAAATTACAAAGATGTGATTTATACTATTTCTCACACACTGAGTAATAAAAATTATACGGAACCCCTTGTGCCATCTGTAACTGCGCCTACTGTTCCAGGTAATTAATTTTTCCCATAATAAAATTTTTTAGGTACGAGTTTTTATGAAATTTTATATTCTATTTTCAATATTTTTATTTTTTATAAATTCTATGTCTGTGGAGGCTAAAGAAAAGGTGCAGTTTGACCGGGAAATATACAAAACTGGTGATCCTATCATTATTTTAAAGACCTCAAAAGGCGATATTTATTTGGAATTATTCGAACAGGATGTGCCTCACGCTGTTAAAAATTTTTTAGGTTTAGCTTTTGGCAAAAAGGAATTTATTAATCCTAAAACTGGAAAACCCGAAAAAAAGAAATTTTATGATGGTCTTATTTTTCATAGGGTTATCCCAAATTTTATGATTCAGGGTGGTGATCCCCTTGGTACTGGAATGGGTGGTCCAGGATATACATTTAAAGATGAAATTGTTACGAATTTAAAACATATTCCAGGTACTTTGGCTTATGCAAATTCAGGGCCTAATTCAAATGGCAGCCAATTTTATATTACTTCTGTAGCAACTCCTTGGTTAGATGGACATTATACAATTTTTGGGCAAGTTTTAAAAGGGCTAGATGTTGTACGTAAAATTGCTTCTGTCAAGCGAAATAGCAGAGACAAACCTTTGGAGCCGATTTATATAAATGAAATCGTAATGTACAAGAAATAGAATGGCGGAACAAGTTGATATAAAAAAAATGCAGGACTTTGTTCTTAGTCTTTTGTCTAGTGATAAGATGCAGGGCTTAGCTCCTTTTGCTGCGGAGAAACAAGTTTTAGCTTTTGTAAAAAATAATCCCCAGCAATTTCAAAGTATTTTAACTTCTGAAAAATTATATCCTTCTATGCCTGTTCAAGATTCTTTTAATTTATTTAGAAAAACGTTAACTCAACTTGTTGTTCATGAAACTCTTAGCTCTCTTGAAAATGAATTTTTAGCTAATCTTAAATTCGATTTTTTGCTAAAATATCAGCAAATATATGATGAGGCTACTTTGCGATCTTTAATTTTATCGTTTCTAAAGCTGCTTTTTAATAATGCTACTGTGCGCGATAATTTCATTTCTGTATACTATTTATTTAAGTTTAATTTTTTTGAAAAATATATAACTAAAGCATACCAGAGAAAAGAATATATCTATAATGAATTGTTTAAGGTGTCTCAACATGGATTTAAACAAGACGAATCTTTAAATTTGCTAAAATTTTTATCTTGCCTTAGGGTGATTGTTTTTATGCCTGTGCCTATTGATTCGAGTAAGAAAAAAATCGTTAATTATTTCACTGAAACTGTTTCTCCTGATGAGAAAAAAAAATACCTTCAGATAGTATTGAATTATCTTAGACAAAAAATTCCAAATATTGACCAGACTTTGTTTCTGCTAGCTATTCATTCTTTTTTGCCTGCTGAAAAAGTGAAATTAGAATTTTCTTTTTCTCGTGTTTTGTCTGTTTTAGGGCTAAGAGCACAGGAGTTTGTACCTGTTGTTAAATTGGATAAAGGGGCTGATACACCTGATAAAAGTTGGTTTAATATTGCTCGTAAAAATTATGATCTCTATGGTTTTGATTTTAAATTAGTTGAAGAATTTTTTAAGATCGCAGCTGATGAAGGTTGGTGAAAATGAAAAAAACAGTCGCTATTTTAGAAAATGTTATTTTGGGTTTTATTATTCTTGCAGTTTTTCAGGCCTTTTTTGAAGATTTTGCTGTTGTACAGGGTTGGAGTCTATCTATTCGCAAATTAATTGTTTTTTTTGGTTTTCTTTTTGATTTGGTTTTTTCAATTGAATTCCTTGTGCGCTCTATTGTAATGGCTAAACAAAAAAAATTTATTCGATATTTTCTGTTTGAAAGAGGGTGGATTGATTTTTTTAGTTCTTTTCCCTTATTGTTTTTTGTGTCTGGGCCTGCTGTTTTGTTATCTGCAAAATCAGGAAATCGAATTTTAAATCTTTTGAAAATTATTAAAGCTATACGTGTGGCTAAGATTTTGAGACTGATTAGAATTTTGAAAATTTTTGGAAAGATACAAAATGCCCAGTCTAAAATGGCACAACGACACATTGCTGAGATTAGTACAACTGGTGTTGTGGCTATAATTCTCGTTCTGATTTTTTCTTATTCCTTAAATATGTTGTCAGTTGATTCTTTGAAAAATAATTATGTGCATCAGTATGAAACACTTTTGTCCAATACTATGCGTTTTGCTAATGAGTATGATTTTCAAACAAAAAATTTTGTGGATACTGTGTTGGTGAAAACGCCAGAGGTTTTATATTTTAAAATGTATGGAAAAACTTTGTATTCTTCTCTTAAAATGAAGGATTTCTCAGAACATTTTAGTAAATCAGAATATAAAAAGATTAATATATATCCTGTTAATGTAATTTTAGATCTTAGAAGTTTTTCTAAAAAACAAGCTCAAATTAATTTGGCTTTTTTCTTTGCCATAGTTGTGATGATTTTATTTTACCTCTTGATTTATACTCGTATTTTTGCTCAAACTATCAGTGATGTTGTTTACGTCATGCTTAGAGGTATGAGGGAAGATGATTATAATTATAATGTTAAATTGAATCCTATTTTTGAAGAAGAAGAGATTTTTCAGTTAGCTAAGTTATATAATGAAAAATTTTTGCCTATGAAAAATAAAGAATTGTTGCTTTCTAAAAAGAAAAACACTAAATCTAAACTGTCCTTAGATGATTTTATGAAATTTTGATTTATGCCTTCCTCTAAGCTTAAAGAAAAATTAAAAAGACTACCATCTGCCCCAGGTGTGTATATTATGAAAAGTCGTAATGGTAGAATTTTATATATTGGAAAAGCAAAAAAGTTAAATAATCGCGTTCGTTCTTATTTTCAAATGTCAAATAAAGATAGAAAAACTCTTTTCTTGGTTTCTAAAATTTATGATTTCGAATTTTATGTAACACAGAATGAAGTGGAATCTCTTATTTTAGAAGCCAATCTCATTCAAAAAGAAAGGCCACCTTACAATATTCGTCTTAAAGATGACAAACAATATCCTTATTTAGGTTTTACAAATGAACCCTATCCTGCTTTGCGTGTTGTTAGAAAGAAGAGTGTTCTTTTTTCTGAATATTTTGGGCCTTATACAAGTGTTTATCCTATGCGTAGAACTTTAGATTTTATTAATAAAAATTTCAAGTTGCGAAAATGTAACAAAAAATTAGAATATGGCAAAAAAGTAGGTAAACCTTGCTTGTATTATCAAATAGGGCAGTGCCTTGGCCCCTGTTTAGGTAACCTTGAAGTTAAGGACTATGAAAAAAATCTTCAAAGTGTTCGTAGTTTGCTTCTAGGAAATTATAAAGAACTAATAAGTGAACTAAAAAAAGATATGAAAAATTTTTCAAAAAAGTTAGAATTTGAAAAAGCTGCTGAAAAAAAACATCTTCTTGATTATCTGCAATCGACTGCAAAAAAACAAAATATTACTTTAGAAGGTGCCATGGAAGTCGATGCTTTTTATTTAGGTATCTATGAGGAAACCATTCACATTCTTGTGTTTTTTTTGCGCAAAGAAAAAATTTCAGGTAGAAAAAGTTTTTTTTATGAGAATTCTTTTGGTCAAATGTTAACGGAAATAATGTCAACCTTTTTAAATCAATTTTATTCAGAGACCGATTATTTGCCCGATACAATTCTTACCTCTGTATTACCTGAAAATAACAAAGGTTTAAAAAAATTGTTAGAAGAAAAATTTCAGAAAAAAATTCAAATTGGCACTTTTGATAAACTGGACGCTAAACCCCTCTTTGAATTGATGAAAAAAAATAGTCAAATTATGACTGAAGAGCATATGTTGGAATCTTTGCGCGTAAATAAAGAAAAAGGCTTATATGAATTAAAAAAAATTTTACATTTAACAAAAATTCCTTTTCGTATAGAAGGTTTTGATATTTCTAATACCTCTGGAAAACAACCTGTAGCTTCTATGGTTTGTTTTAAGAATGGAATCCCTGATAAAAAGGAATATAGAAAATTTAAAATAAAAACAGTAGAAGGAATCAATGATTTTGCTATGATGGAAGAAGTGGTAGCTCGACGCTATCAAAGATTGATAAATGAAAAAAAAGAATTGCCTGATTTAATTCTTATTGACGGCGGACCTCAGCAGTTAAAAATGGCTAAAAAAAGTCTTGATCTTTTAAAAGTTTCTATACCTTTAATTTCTTTGGCTAAGAAAGAAGAGCTTATTTTCAAATCAGATAGCACAATACCTATTAAGTTGGATAAATCTTCTAAAGCTTTGCAAATTTTGCAGTATGTTCGTGATGAATCTCATAGATTTGCCATTACATTTCATAAGAAATTACGCCAAAAGAATTTTTTGCCTGAGGAATAGAATAACAAATAAAAAGTTTTGCTATTCTAAATCTATTGACTTTAGATCCTCTCTGATTTTTTATGAAATTATTTATTTATCTCTTCATTAAAAATTCATTTTTTTTATTTTTATATTAATAAAAACATTGAGGATGGTTATGCTAAAAAAAGTAATTTTATTTATTTTCGTCTTGCCTTTTGTGGTTATGTCGGCTGAGCACAAGACAAATACCTTCGTTGGACTGTCAGTTAATGTTTCTTCAACTAAAGTACCCCAAAACAAAAATTTTACTATCAACATAAATATCCAATATGATAATGAACATAACTACCAGTTTGAGTCGCCAATTTTGTCTGGTACGCGTAATTGTGAAATCGTGGGGACAGGAGTCGAAAATAGTGTTATTGTAACTAATGATAAAAGTATAAATATTCGTAAATATTCTTATACACTCAAACCATTAGGTATGGGGCAGGCTTATTTTGGCAGTGTTTCTATTCGATATATTTTAAATTCTTCTACCAATACCTTGTATACAAAAGATATTCCTGTAACAGTAACTTTGCCAAAAATTAAGAAAAAATCTAAGTTGCCGATTATATTAGGAATATTTTTAATAATACTTTTATCTGGCTGGCTTGTTTTTTTTATCGTTCAAAAGTTAAAAGAAAGAAAAAGACAAAAACAAATTGCTCTAGAAAAAGAACGTGAAGCCTCTATTACTTTGGAAGAAAAAAAATATCAGATTTTTTTAACTCTTAAAGAGGATAAAGATAAACTTGATATAGAAGGGTACTTTTTTAGATTAGTAAAAATTTTAAAAGATTATCTTATGGAAAAATTTGAGATTAGACAAAAATCCCTTACTGAAAAAGAGTTGATCCCTTTGATTCCTGATGAGTATGAAGAGAAAAAAACAATTAAACTTTGGTTTGAAAAATCTTATAATGTTAAATTTGGAAATTTTAATTTATCTGAAACGGATGCTATAGAATTAGAAAAATTCATAAACAACATTTTAAAATCTTAGGAGGATTTTATGGTAAATAAAGAAATTAAAGCGATTAACGAAAAAGTAAAAAAAAGTAGTGCCTTTGTTGATGCTCTTATGGATGAGATCAAAAAAGTAATTGTCGGTCAGGATTATTTGATTCACAGACTTATGATTGGATTATTGTCTAATGGTCATGTCCTTCTCGAAGGTGTCCCTGGTTTGGGGAAGACCTTAGCTGTTAATACTTTGGCTAAAACGATAAAAACTGGATTTCAGAGAATTCAATTTACTCCTGATTTACTGCCAGCTGATTTAGTCGGTACTCTTATTTATAATCAAAAAACAGGCTCTTTTGTGACTAAAAAAGGCCCTATTTTTTCTAACATAATTTTGGCTGATGAAATTAACCGTGCTCCTGCGAAAGTGCAAAGTGCTCTTTTAGAAGCTATGCAAGAAAGACAAGTCACCTTAGGTGAGGATACTTATAAACTGGCTGATCCTTTTCTTGTGCTTGCTACTCAAAATCCAATTGAACAAGAGGGCACTTATCCTTTACCTGAAGCTCAAGTAGATAGATTTATGTTAAAATTAAAAATTGATTATCCTTCAAAAGATGAAGAAAAAGAAATTATTAGTCGTTTTACTGTGCCTGATAATATTACTGTAAAATCTGTGGTGACGCCGAAGGACATTATGTCTGCGCGCTCCCTAGTGAAAGAAATCTATGTAGATGAAAAAATTGCAAATTATGTTGTTGATATTGTTTTTGCTTCTCGAAATCCTGAAGAATACGGTTTAAAAGATTTGAAAAATTTGATTGATTTTGGTGCTTCTCCGAGAGCCTCTCTTGGTTTAATTCTTGCTGCTAAAGCTAATGCATTTTTAAAACACAGAGGCTATGTGACACCAGAAGATATTCGGATTGTTGGGCATGATATTTTACGCCATAGAATTCTTGTTACTTATGAAGCTGAAGCTGAAAATATTTCTTCTGACGAAATTATCACGAAAATATTTGATACAGTAGAGGTGCCTTGATTTATGATATCGCAGGAGATTTTGAAAAAAGTTTCTCAGATTGAAATCCGTACAAGACGCTGGGTAAATAATGTTTTTTCTGGAGAATATGAAAGTGTTTTTAAAGGCCAAGGTATTGAGTTTGATGAAGTCCGAGAATATCAGATAGGCGATGATGTTCGTAATATTGATTGGAATGTTAGTGCTAG
>Ga0114934_10000884_pt1 | contig 19418 bp, 14 predicted proteins | sample 4SBtaG_2_FD_99695 | JGI IMG/M metagenome (GOLD analysis project Ga0114934, IMG submission 99695) | Deep subsurface microbial communities from Kolumbo volcano to uncover new lineages of life (NeLLi) - 4SBTROV10_white metaG | ecosystem: Environmental > Aquatic > Marine > Volcanic ...
AGGGTGGGCGATGCAGGATTCGAACCTGCGACCCCCTGCTTGTAAGGCAGGTGCTCTGAACCAGCTGAGCTAATCGCCCGAATGATTAAAGGAGTTGCAAAATTATAACAATTTTTATATTGGACAATAAATTTTTTAAAAAATATTTACAGTGTCCATGACATTAAAAAAATCACAAAAAGAAAAAATTGGTTTTGAAGTCAATATATTAAGGCAATAAGAAAATCCCCGTCAATAAAATATAAATTTTAATCAAATTGTTCTGAAAAAATATACTATATTTGCACAATTAAAAATAATCAAATGAAAAGAATATCTTTTTTCTTGGTGTTACTTGGCACCATATTATTAGGATGTAGCAATCAAACCCCTGATGGCTTCATCGTAAAAGGTAAAATAAAAAACGCAGATGACAAACAATTATATTTGTCAAAGATAGAAGCTCAAAAATTAGTAGATGTTGACTCTACTATTGTAAAGAACGGTAAATTTAAACTAAATGGTAAATATGACGAACCAAATTTTTATCTAGTTCGTTTTGACAATCAAAATTATATTTATCTTATTGTAGATTCTACGGACAAAGAAATTACAGTTGATGCTGACTTTAATGATTTGCTTCATACTTATACTATTGAAGGCTCTCCTCAATCTAAATTACTTCAACAAATTGTTTTACATAATGCCAACAGTATTCAACGGGTAGATACTTTAAGTCAGATTTACCAACAAAATCAGAAAAGCCCAAAAATTGATTCTATCAAAGCAATATTGGACAAGAGATATCAAGGTATTTATGCAGATGAACGAAGTTTCCTCGAATCATTTATTGCTAAAAATAGTGGCAATTTTGCCGGACTCATGGCACTTTATCAGCAGTTGGGACCAAGGAATTATGTTTTTAATCCTCAAAATGATATGAAACTTTACGAGATGGTAGATAACGGTCTTAATAAGGCTTATCCTCATTCCACTCATGCTAAACAATTACATTCCTCTGTTTTACAAATAAAAGCACAGCAACAACAGCAGCAACAACAACAGTCTGGAGTTCATATCGGATCAGAAGCGCCGGAAATAGCCTATCCCAATCCTGAAGGAAATATCCAGAAATTATCTTCATTGAAAGGGAAATATGTTTTAGTTGACTTTTGGGCATCGTGGTGCAGACCATGCCGTGCCGAAAATCCTAATGTGGTTGCAAACTATAAGAAATACCATGACAAAGGATTTGAAGTTTTTCAGGTTTCATTGGATAAATCAAAAAACGCTTGGATAAAAGCTATCAAAGACGATGGTTTGGGAGAATGGTATCATGTGAGCGATTTGCAACAATGGAATTCTGCGCCGGCTAAATTATATGGTGTTCGGGCCATTCCTTCAAATTTTCTGCTTGACAAAAACGGAAAAGTAATAGCAAAAAATTTACGGGGACAAGCACTTAGTGCTAAGCTGAAAGAAATTTTTGGGGAATAATTAGTGTCTGCTTATAAAGTCGAGAGCCTTAATTAGCCATTATAATTCGTTTTCGATGAGTCCCTTATTTAGGATATTTTGAATACCGGCTTCAAGTGAAATAAGTGGAGATTTTAATAACGGTTTCATTTTACTAATATCCGGTAAACGACGCGACATATCACCCTCACTCAGTGGTGGAAGAAATACAATTTTTGATTTTGAGCCGGTTATTCTGATAATTGTCTTTGCCAAATCAATAATTGGAATTTCATTGTCATTACCTATATTAATGACATCATTGACAAAAAGCCGGTTTTTGAAAATTTTTAAAGTAGCTTCAATATTATCATCAATATAGCAAAATGTGCGTGTTTGACTGCCATCACCATAAATAGTAATATCTTGATTTTTCATTGCCGCATACAAGAATTTTGAGATGACAAAATTTTTACTTTGTTTAGGTCCGTAAGTATTAAAAAAACGAAAAATGGTGTATTCTAACCCATATTTTTGATAATAAGAGCGTAAAAACGCTTCCCCAACATTTTTGACTATAGCATACGGTAAGCGGGAGTTTAAAGGTGTTGTTTTTTCGTTTTGTGGAAATTCTACCGGCTCACCATAGACCTCAGATGACGATGAAAAGTAAACCCGTTTAACGCCGGTATTTTTTGCTGTTTCCAGAATATTCTTGAAACCATCAATGTCGCGTAACACGCTGATAGGATTTGATAAGGTCCTTTTTACACCAACTACTGCTGCATAATGAAAGATGTAGTCAAACTGATAAGAGGTCATGATGCTTGTAATTTGGTCACGGGTGTTAACATCAGCCTCAATAAATTTCCAATTAGTAAAATCTGCAGAAGGTAATTTTTGCTTATCACCTGTTAAAAGATTGTCTGCTATTACAACATAATTTTCAGGGTCTTTTATTAATTCATCGGCTAATGAACTGCCAATAAATCCTGCGCCACCTGTAACCAATATTCTTCGCATAAGTAGTAAATAGGTAACAAAATTACAATTCTTATGCTGTTTCCAGCAAAAAAAAGTGATTAAACTTCCATTTTATTATTCAAACTTAAGCGAATCAATTGTAAAAGAATATCCGGCAAAAATGCCGTAGCCGTTTTTTATGTTATTATACACCTGTACCGGTTCTGAAAAAAAATTGTTATGGGAATTTTCATATATTGCCAAAGATTTTTTATACAAATAAGCATTACGGCTCAAAGAGTTTAAGACAAAGATGTAGGCTTTTCCGTTAGTAAAATCATAGTCATCAACTTCTACGGAAAAAGAAAATGATTTCCCGTTAAAGTATTTATCTGAAAATATTAAACCTTCGCTGGAATAGGTTTCTACAAAAGCATTTTCTCCTTCTTTTTCATTAAAATATATATTGTTAATTATTGTGTCACCGTAATATTCATCAATGCTATAGAAATATCCGGAAAACAAATAATAATTATTGTTTTCAGCGGGGTCATCAAAATTTACAGTTAAACTAAAAGTGCAATCACCATAATACGCATCCATATATTCATCATAATAAGTGGAGGAGTCTTTAATGGTATAAGACAGTGAATTGATAGAAACGGGAGTAGGAAGGAAGTCTTCAGATTCTACAGAATTATATCCTTGATGATAAACTTTGATTGCATAGTTTTTGCCCAAAACAGGTTGCTTTGTTGAATAATACCATTCGTCCATATTTTGTTGTGTAATAGTATCTATAATCATTCCATCTTCATATAAATATATAATAGCATCCGGTAGATTTTTCAATTCGGCATTGTCTAATACTGATAAGCTATGACTGATTTGAAATTTAAAATTATTATCCGGAGAAAACATCGCATTAACAACCAATTCAGGATCTTTTGTCGGAAAATCAACAATGTCTTCTGTCTTTTCGCATGCAGAAAGTATAAAAAACAGAATAAAGACAAACACTATAATTTTTCTCATAATCAGAATTTAAAAGTAAAACTAATTGAAGGAATGATAGGGAATAAACTAACGCGTTTAAGTACACGATTCCCACGATTATCATAACTAAAATAGTAATAAAATGGATTTCTGCGGTTGTAAACATTATATGCACCAAAATTCCATATACGGATACCGTGTTTTACAGGTTTGTGATTACTAAATCCAATATCAAGGCGGTGGTATGCTGCCATTCTAAAATCATTTCTTTTATCAAAATATTCAATTTCATCTGCATAGTAATATGCGTAATAATCAGAGATTGGCTGGAAGGAAAAGTATCGGATAACCGGTAATGTCAATGCGTTGCCAGTACCATAAACCCAAGTGGCAGAGATATCCCAAAATTTATTAATTTTATATGAACCCACAATGGAAATGTCATGACGACGGTCATATTTATATGGAAATGGTTCTCCAAAATTTAGATTTTCAAACTGACGAAAAGTCCACGAAAGCGTATAGCCAATCCATCCGGTCAATTTCCCGGTTTTTTTCTGCAAAAATAACTCTGCGCCATACGACCATCCTTTACCTTGTTCTATTTTATCTTCCCAGTTATCTGACGAGTTAATAAAATTTGCACCTTCTTTATAGGTAATCAGATTATTCATCCATTTATAATACCCTTCCACAGAGAATAAATATTTTTTTTGAAGGGTTTTAGCAACTCCAAATGCGGCTTGTTGCGATTTTTGGGGTGTAACACTGTCGGTTGCAGGTACCCATAAATCAGTAGGCAATCCAATATTGGAATTGGTCAGCAGATGGATATATTGCTGCATTTGGGCATAGGAAGCTTTTACTGACCAGTTATTATTGAACAGATATCTTCCTGAAATCCGGGGTTCAACCGAGTAATAAAATTTTTTATTTACTAGAAATCCCGAAAAATGTAGGCCGAGATTAGCTTTTAAATGGTTGCTAATTTTCCAGTCGTCTTCGCCATAAAGAGCAAATTCAGAAGCAAATATATTTTTATTTCCAATGGTGCTATCAATATTGGTTGTTTGTGAAACATACGAAAAATTAGTAGCACCGGGTTGAAAAGTATGATAGATGCCATTTAACCCAAACCGAATATAATGAGATGGCAACGGCATATAATCAAAATCAATTTTTCCGTTCCAGTCATAAATGCCTGAAAAATAGGTTAACGAATTAATTGTTTGTGTGTATGTAGAATCTGTTTCTTCAGATGCTGCTTCGTAATCAGAAATTAGAAATCTATAACGACTATAGGTCGCCGTTATATTTGAAAACAACTTATTGTTAAACTGATGATTCCACCGGAGTGCACTTGTTATATTTCCCCACCCAATGTTGGCTTTGCTTTCTTCTTCATAACGAATACCGCCCGAAAGGAAAGAATAAGGTTTATTTTTATAGTAAAATTTATCATTCCCATTATAAATACTTAAATATACCCAATTATTATCATTTATTTTATAATTAACTTTTCCATTTAAATCATAAAAATAATACCCTGTACTAATATTCTGATTGCCTTCCTGTGTGCGAATAAACGGTTGCATCAAAATATCAATATAGGTGCGTCTTCCTGAAACAATAAAAGAACTTTTATCTTTTTTTATAGGCCCTTCAATCGTAAATTTTGAAGCAATTAATCCAATCGTTGCTTCGCCTTTATATTCCCTCAAATTACCTTCCTTCATGTTAATTTCCAAAACTGAAGACAGGCGCCCACCATATCGTGCAGGAAAGCCTCCTTTTATTAGCGTTACATTTTTGATGGCATTGGCATTAAATACAGAGAAAAATCCAAACAGATGCGATACATTATATACGGGCGTTCCATCTAACAAAACAAGATTTTGGTCTGGTCCTCCACCTCGTACATATAACCCACTGGCACCCTCAGTTCCCGATTGTACACCGGGCAACAGTTGAATAGCTTTTAATACATCGACCTCACCCAAAAGTGCCGGAATTTTAGTAATTTGTTTTACCGGAACGCTTATTGTGCTCATTTGGGTTGTTTGCTGAATATCTTCCACTTTCTCTGCCGAAACATTAACTGCTTGTAGTTCAATTGTAGGATTCAGTGCAATGTTCATTGAGATGGACCCAGACAAAACAAGTTTTTTCTCAAAAGTTTGATAGCCTACATAGCTCACAAAAAAATCAATACTATCATTTGATAAGGTTAAACTAAAGAATCCGTAATTATTTGTAGTTGTTCCTTGCATGGATTGTTTATCAAACACACTGGCGGCTATTAGTTTTTCTCCGGTTTCTTTGTCCGTCACATAACCACTGATTGTAAAGGGTTGCGTCCATCCATAGAAAGGTGATAACAGGCTGAATAATAAGACCATAATAGTCTTTTTTGATAAAAAAAACTTAAAATATTCTTTACAAAAAGTAACTGTTGTTATGCTACCATCTATCAAATTATCTATACCAAATATCAAATTATCCATACCAAATATCAATTTAATCATTGATGAATATTACCTCAACCTATATTTGCATTGTTCTTTGATATTACTCAAAAAAAATTAAGTTAGTCATGTATGTAGTTTCCATGGCTAACTTAATTCTCTTAAAATTGCTTTTTGTGTGCTTGATGTGGTTTCATAGTAAAAGGGCGTCTTTGTTGGCGCCTTTTTTTTTGCCTAAAATTAAAAAAAATCTTAAAAAGGATTATAAATAATTAAATTTTATTACATTTGTGAGTTAATAATTATTGGTTAACTTCAATTAAACATTAAACTTATTAAAATGAATATTAAGAATTTAACGATTTACTCAGTAGTAGTTACCTTATTTATTGCAGGAAACTTTGTTCTTCTGCAAAATGAGAATAATAGTGTAAAATACCTTCCGCGTCATACAGAGGGAGAACAAGGAATAGCGGGCGCTTTGGAATGGTATAATCAAGTTCAACAAAATCCGGAAACCGGCACAGTTGATTTCAAAGATGTGATGACGGCTCGCCAACAAGTAGCTCGTTTATCTGCTAATAAATCAAGGTCTTTTAATATTCAATGGGAAAATGTTGGACCGAATAATGTTGGTGGTAGAACCCGCGCTATTCTTGTAGATAAAGATAACTCTAATATTATTTATGCAGGCAGTGTTTCCGGTGGATTATTTAAATCAAATAATGGCGGATTATCATGGCATCAAGTTAATGGTGGTGCTTTGTTCTCAAATATTGCTATTTCATGTATTGGTCAAGCCCCCAATGGGGATATATATGTTGGTACCGGAGAATATTTTGCAACACCTTCCGGGACAAACTCAAATTCGGGAGCTTATGGACAAGGGATGTGGAAATCTACTGACGGAGAAACCTTTACACACCTTCTTTCTACATGGCCGGACACAGCAGTTACTTATGATGCTTCTTCCAGTTGGATTGCCGTTAATGAAATTGCAATTAATCAATCAACAGGTAGAATATATGCTGCCACAAAAAATGGTTTATATGTGTCTGATGATGGTGGTACGACATGGACAAAAGTATTGACTTCATTGATCAGGGATGTTAAAGTTGCTCCCTCAGGGAAAGTTTATGCTATCCGTAATAATAATTTATATGTTTCAACTGATGGCAATACATTTACCGGAGTTTCTGGTGTATCTTCCGGAGGAAGAATGGAAATTGCTATAGCACCATCTAATGAAAATTATGTATATATCTTTGGTGCAGCTAGTGATGGTAGTTTTGGAAAGATGTACCGCTCTACAGATGGCGGAACAACTTTTTCTGTTCTTTTTGACGGTTCCTCTGAAACACTATCTCCATTTGGAGATAACAAACAGGGTTGGTATGATAATATTATTGCTGTTTATCCTGACGATCCAACACATATTATTTTCGGAGGTGTTGATTTGTACACATATTCTGATGCAGAAAACTATGCTCAATTAACCGGTTGGTATTTGAGTGAGACAAACCCATTGTATGTTCATGCTGACCAACATGCTATTGTTTTTGACCCCAAATATGATGGCGTTAATAACAAAAATATTTATTTTGGTTGTGACGGTGGAATCTTCAAGAGTGATGATGGCGGTGTTACTTTTTCAAACTTAAATAGAGATTATGTTACAACACAATTTTATGGAATTGGTACAGGTATCCATGGAGATGTAATTGGTGGTTGTCAAGATAACGGATCCATATACATTGATCGTCAAGGAAATGAACCAACTACCGGACAAGAAATCTTAGGGGGAGATGGTGGCGCTGCTGACATTTCTTTCCTTAGGCCGGATGTTTTGTTCGTCTCCATGTATTATGGTCAAATCTATCGTACAGAAACGATGGGATCAGACATGGACTATATGTATGACTCAAGAATTTTGGGTAATCACAATATTGGTGTTAGTGGTGGAGGAGAACCATTAGTTACTCGTTTTGCATTATGGGAGAGTTTTAATGATATATATTCTACAGATTCAGTAATGTATCACTATGATGGATTTACTGCCGGTGGCGTAGCAAAGGATTCCGTGGTAGTTGGTGATACCATTTTAGTACAAAGTAATACTAAAGGTAGGTATATCAAATACATCCTAACCAACGAAGATTTATTAAATTATCCTGATGGCATACATCCGGGTGTGGGCGATTCTATTCCGGGAGACTCTGTTAAAGTTAAAGATCCCTATCAAGCTGCTTTTGCTGTTGGATTAAATGGCGAAGTATTCGTTACCCGTGATCCGGTTGATTTCACTAAGGTTCCTTGTGAGTGGGCTTTGGTTGCAACGACTTCAGGTGCTGCTTCTGCACTGGCATGGTCAAAAGATGGAAACTATCTTTATATTGGTGATGGTTATAGTGGTAATATCTATCGTGTTTCTAATTTCAATATAGCTCGTACCAAACAAGAAATGGAGCAAACAGATACGGCTCATTGCTTGTTAGATTATAATAAAATCCATACTTTTAATGGTCGATATGTTTCTTCTATTTCGGTAGATCCTCAGAATCCTGCCAATATCGTTGTAACACTTGGTAATTATGGCCAGTCCAGCCATGTGTTTTATTCTACGAATGCTACAAGTGCTTCTCCAACATTTATTGATATTACAGGCAATTTACCCGAAATGCCAGTCTATGCTTCTACAATACTCTGGAACAATTCATTAAAAGTAATTATTGGTACAGAATATGGTGCATATGCTTGCGAAAATGTTTTATCCGGTTCACCCGTATGGGAAGATGTAAACGAGAATGGGATGGCTAATGTACCGGTTTATCAGCTAGTTCAACAAGTCATTCCAAATTTCTGGGATGATGGTAATAAGGGCGTGTCTAATCATGGATACATTTATGCTGGTACCCATGGAAAAGGTATTTATCAAACTTCTACTTTCCACGGTCCTGTTGGCGTAAAACCGCTACCTCAGAAACCTCTTATTGATGAGTTAGCACTTTATCCAAATCCTGCCTCAGATTTTGTTAATATTGAATTTGACTTAGATAATTATCAAACGGTAGATGTTAGCATCTATAATTTGAAAGGACAAAAGGTGTTAACAAAGAACATTGTCAATCAATCAGTTGGGCAAAATCATATACAGATAAACATAAAAGATTTATCAAATGGTGTCTATCTTGTAAAACTACAGATGGGCGATAAATCAAAGATTAAGAAATTAATTATCAACTAAAAAAAAGGGGAGGTGATTTTCACCTCTTTTTTTTGTTCCACATAGAAAAAAGATAGTAATTTTACCCTGTAAAAATTAAATAACTGTTATGGATAAAATAAAAGTTGGTATCAACGGATTTGGTCGTATTGGGCGAAATGTATTTAAAATAATGTCAGAAAGACCTTTTTTTGAGATTGTTGGTATTAACGATATTACTGACACCAAAACACTTGCACATTTATTGAAGTACGATTCTACACAAGGTAAATTTAATGGCACGGTAGACCATACCGATACATCTATTATCGTTAACGGAAATGAGATACGCATTTCTGCATGTTTAAATCCTGCAGAAATTCCATGGGCAAAAACGCCTGATTTAGTTATAGAATCTACTGGTGTGTTTCGTTCACGAGAAGGAAAAAAAGGAGGGTATGGTGACCACTTAAAAAATGGTGCCAAAAAAGTGCTATTGACTGTTCCTGCAAAAGATCAAATTGATAGAATGATTGTTCTCGGTGTGAACGACGATGAATTAAAAGATACAGACTTATGTGTGTCAAATGCGTCATGTACAACAAATTGCTTAGCTCCTGTTGTTAAAGTACTTAATGATAATTTTGGCATTGAAAATGGCTATATGACGACCGTACATAGCTATACGAATGACCAACGAATTTTAGATCAACCACACAGCGATTTGCGAAGGGCAAGAAGTGCAGCAGTATCACAAATTCCGACTACAACGGGAGCAGCGATTGCTGTTGGAAAAGTAATGCCGGAACTTCAGGGTTTACTCGATGGTATTTCCATTCGCGTACCAACGCCAACAGGATCCATCATTGACTTAGTGGTTAATTTAAAAACAGCCCCAACAAAGGAAGCAATTAATGCAGCCATGAAAAAGGCTTCGGAAACCACCATGAAAGGAATCTTAGGGTATACCGAAGACCCTATCGTGTCTGTGGATATAATTCATGACCCGCATTCTTCAATTTTCGATTCGTTAAGTACCATGGTCATGGGAAAAACTATAAAAGTGCTTTCATGGTATGACAACGAATGGGGATATTCTAACCGCGTAGTAGATTTAGCTGAGCGCATGTTTGAATTTTAGTACTCAATGAATGAAAGGATAAGAAATATTGGCTGGAGAATAATAAAAAATAAATATTTCTTTACCTTTTTGCTTTTCGTAATATGGGTTGGACTTTTTGATAGAAACAGTTTATTAGAACAACATAAATATAGGAAAAGAATTGAAAATCTGGAACATCAACAAGATTATTATATCAAAAAATTTAAAGAAGATTCAACTAAGTTGGAGGAATTTAAGTCACCTGAAAAATTAGAAAAATTTGCTCGCGAAAATTTCTTTATGAAAAAAGACAATGAAGATTTATTTGTAATTGTTGACGAAACAAAAAAATAAATTGCTTTTATTTCCGCTGAATTTTCCTATAATATTTCAATAATTCTTGTGTTGAAAAATGTTTTGAAACTAGTTTATTAGCTTGTGTTACGACTGTTTTTTTAGGGAAAATTCCCAGCTGTGCACTTTCATTTAAAAATTTAATGATAGTGAACATATCAAACCACCCAAAAAAAGCTTTCCGGAAATAAAGTAGAGAAGATACATTCTGCTTTAATTTTTCCATTGTCTCGCAAAAATTTCTTTTTTGTAAAAAGGACTGTAAAGCACTGTTTGAGATTTCATTTTTTAAAAATAAGGCAGCATCATGTTCCCACAAAAGGTCTTTTTTATCAATAAACGCTTTGATTGCTCTAAAAGCATTTAGATTATAGGTCAAGAATTGAAATCCCGGTGTTTCTAAAATCTTTTTTATGGCAACACCTGTGCCAAAAGGAGTCTTATTGGTTGGTCGTGGTGATGGATACACAGTGGTTGTTTTGACTTCACCAAAATAGCCCTGATAAAACAATTTGTTGAGAAAATAGAAATCTTCTCCTCCTTGTCGCAAACTAATGCCCTGTGCTGCAACATAATTACTCGCTCTGACAGCAAAAGCAGAACCAACCGTTTGAAACGCATACGGAAATTGAATAAATTTAAGTGCTTCTACAAAATAGCGAAGATGGAGTTCGTATAAAGAAATGGCAAAATAAACATTGTCTGGGAAATCTGTACCTGTTAACGGATGCTCAAAAAATATGTTGGCACCAACTGCTTTAGGATGTGCTTTAAAAAAATGCTGAATCTCAGTAAAATAATTTTTTGAAACCAGGGTGTCTGCATCTAACGAAATAATGATGCCTTGCGGATTATTGGTATGATAAAAAAACAATGCTGCCTGATCCATACCTGTTTTTCGAGCGTAACCAACTCCTGCAATGCGTCTATGAATATTTTCTTTTAAAATGGGATATAAATGAAACGGAAATTTACTGTTTTTTAGCTTGGAAAATATCTCTAAATTTTTTTGTTTCTCTTTGTTTTCTGCATCTTCCGAATGATTGACAACAACAATAATACCGATTTGATTTTTCTTTTCAAAATTTATTTCTGATAAACTTTGGAGTGTCTTAAAAATAAGTTCGTCAGCAAAAACAGGGATTACAACGAAAATACGGATTTCACGATCAATAGGAAATAAAGAAGAAACACCCTGACGATTAAAGTATTTAGGAATGACCGTAGTCAAATTTATTCTGTTTGCTTAGTTGATATCTCGTATCTCTTATTTAACATAGAAACCACGGTATCTGTGATATCATAGCTACTATCAGAATATAAAAAACTGGCAGCATTAAAAATAAAAGTGTTGCCAAGTTGTTTGTTATATTCTTTTAAAAATAGTGTGACCGTATCGAGAAGTTGTTTTTGCATTTTTTGGCTTTCTGCCACTAAATCATTTGATAATTTGTCTTTTAAATCCATCAAATCCTGCTGCCTTTTATAAAGATCCTGCTCTTGCCGTTGTGCACTCTCTTGACTCAAAAAAGAGTTGGTCTGCATTTTTTGTTGAAAAAGGTTGGCATCTTTTTGAAGCTGAGTACTTTTCTGATTAATCGTTGCTTCCATGGATTTTTGTTTTGCTAATAAATCTGCTTGTAATTTATTGTAAAGCTTATAATTGCTTAGCAAGGTATCGACATTGATAAATGCTGTCTTATAAGGTGTGGCAGTATTATTTATTGTTTTTGTAGTTGTTTGCTCTTGTTGTGTTTTAGTTGATTGTTTTTCCTTTTTTAGATTAAAAAACAATAGAAATAAAACAATAATAGCTGCTGAAAGGGCGATGTTAAAAATAATGTTCAGATTCTTCATTAGAAATGTTTTTTATGACACAAAATTAAGTTTTTATCACTTTGGTAAAGTGTTTTTAGTTTTGCAAATATAAGCAAGATTCTTTGAAAAAATCTGTTTCTATCTGTAAATGCTGCAAAATAATTCGTCAATTTTTATAGAATCAACAAAAGCATTATAGCATTTTTAAATAGCCAATTTCTTTAGCTGTCAGAAAACGCCATTGTCCGCGGCGGAGTCCTTTTTTAGTGATACCGGAAAAATTGATCCTATCTAGATTTTTCACTTTATATCCAAGAGATTCCAATGTTCGTCTTACAATGCGGTTGCGTCCTGAATGAATACGGATAATAATTTTATTTTTCTCCTTATTGTCAATATAACTTACGGCATCAAAAGCAATATCACCATCTTCTAATGTAACCCCGTTTAGCAGAACTTCAAAATGTGAAGATTTAAAGTTTTTATCCAGCGTAGCGACATATATTTTTTCAATTTCTTGGGCAGGATGGGTTAATTTTTTTATCAATTCACCATCATTTGTTAATAACAAAACGCCGGTTGTATTTCTATCGAGACGCCCCATAGGGACAATTCGTTCTTTACAGCAACCGGAAACAAGCTCAATAACTGTTTTTTTTGCATGTGGGTCACGCACAGTAGTGACGGTATCTTTGGGCTTGTTCATTACTAAATATATTTTTTTCTCTGGCGATAGAGATATGCCATTATATCGAACATGGTCAGAGGGCAAGACCTTATAGCCCATTTCGGTAATTATTTTTCCGTTTACGGTAACTAGACCGGCAGCAATAAACTTGTCCGCTTCACGACGGGAACAAATGCCGGCATTAGCAATATAGCGATTCAGTCGTATTTTTTCATCAACAGGTTTTTGTTTTTTTATCTGTATTTTTCGTTTCCCGTGACCGTGAGTTGTTTTTGCCTTGGTCGAAAAAGACGGTTTAGTTTCTCGTTTTTTGGGTGGCGTTTTCATCGTAAATTTTTTACAAAAGTAATGATAATAACGGATCAGTTAAAAAATCGTGGGGATAAAGCATTAGTTTTAGCAAGTCGGAATAAAAAGAATGTTAAATCTGTTACCCCTCTTTGAGAAGCAGACCGTTATTATTTTAAAGTGAGCCTGCAATCCGGGAACCCCCAAATTAATTAACATAGACTATTCAGGAATATAGGGCGTTTTCAATGCTTTTAACCTTGCGTTAAGTTTGGCTATTTCAGTTTTTTTCAACCGGTCAAATTCTTCTATAATTTTTTTTGTCTTTGATTCGATAATAGCAAAATCGTCTTTATGTGTCTGTGTTGGACCTTCGGATGTTTGAAAAATGCCCCACATAACTTTGTCAAACCGGTCGTCTAATCCGGGAGCATAAGCATCTTGAAGTTTTTTCCGGGCAGGGTCGCCGGCGATGATTATCTTTATTGAATCCAACTCATTTTTTATTTTATAAGCTAAATTAAAATCCGAAACAGGTGCACCAACAAGATTTAGTGCCTCAATACTTAATTTGGTTTGATTTGAAAGTTTGTCCAGTTGTTTTTTCATACCGGTATATTGGCGGTTCAATTCTGTTAACGATTTACGGAAGCCGTTATCTATAAACGGTTTACTGTTTGAATCAAGTCCTTTTACCACAAAGGTTTGAGTATTTGCTAATGGCGTTAATTTACCATCGGCAAATTTTGACATGGAGACCGTATATTTTCCTGGTAATACCGGTAACCCATTGTCTTTGTTGTGGGCATCCGGTTTGTCTGGATTTGGATTTTTTACCGGGTCAGTATCAGGATATTTAAGGTTCCAGACAATACGATGCATTCCCTTTTTTATTTTGGTTCTTAGTGTCCTGACAATATCCCCATTTTCGTCTTTTATTGTAAACAAAAGGTAGGGCTTAACTTCTTTCATTTCTTTGTCTAATTCATCATACGACGGAAAATTAATGTCTTGGTTCTTTTTTTCCAACGCTTTTTCTTTTTTTATGCGTGTTTCTTTTAAAGTTGTTGTGCTGTCGCTCAGGTAATAGGTAATGACAGCGCCATAAGGTGGATTGTCAGCCACAAAATAGTTGTCGCCTAAATGGCCTCTTTTCCGCCACCCAATTGGTGTTGTCTGAATATAAGCCAACGCATCTTTTACAGGGAATATGTAGTTTTTCTGTTCTTTTGCCTTTTTTAGCTCGCGTAATGGTTTGTAATTGTCTAAAATATAAAAACCTCTGCCAAATGATGCCAAAACCAAATCGCATTCCCGTTTTTGGATAGCAATATCACGAATGGCAATGGTGGGCAGACCATTTTTAAGTTGTAACCAATGATTGCCGCCATCAATGGTAAAAAATAATCCGTATTCTGTACCCACAAAAAGTAAATTAGGATCTACGAAATCTTCAGCAATACTGTAAACGGTTTGTGTATCGGGAAGATTAGCAACAATAGATTGCCATGTTTTTCCTTTGTCTGTACTTTTTAACAAATAGGGTTTGTAGTCTGCCCGTTTATGGTTATCAAACGATGCATAAACAACATTTTCATTATGGGCAGAAGCAAGCAAACAACTAACATAGCTGGTGTCCGGTACATCGGGAAATGTTTTATGTTTTGTCCACGACTGGCCATCGTTTTCAGAAACACTAATCTGTCCGTCATCAGAGCCTGCATATAGTACGCCTGCTTTTACGGGTGATTCCGAAAAGGCAACCAAATTTCCAAAAATAGAAGTAGATACATTCTTGGCAACGGCTTCGGGGCGTTGTATTTTTCCCATAATTTTAAGCTTGTTTCTGTCAATTTGGCGGGTGAGGTCGGGAGAAATGACTTTCCATGAATTTCCCTGATCAGTGGATTTAAATACTTTATTAGCACAAAAATACAATGTCTTATTATCGTGTGGACTAATCAACAGGGGGGCGTTCCAATTCCAGCGATAAGCTTCACCATTATCGGGTTCAGAAGGCCGGATATCAATCTCCTCACCCGTTTTCTTGTTGAATCGTGCCAACCATCCGTATTGTGATTGAACATAGACAATTTCGGGATTTTCAGGATCAGCTTGTGGTCCAAAACCATCTCCACCATGCATAATAATCCAGTCTTCGTTAGCAATTCCGTTCATTTTAACAGTTGCTGACGGACCGCCAACAGAATTATTGTCTTGTGTACCACCATAAACCCAGTAGAAAGGTTTATCGTTACCGACAGCAACTTTATAAAACTGCGAAAGTGGTAGATTTTCTTTATAATCCCAGGTATTACTCCGGTCAAAACTTTCATATACCCCGCCATCGCAACCCATTAAAAGGTGATTCGTATTATCCGGGTCAATCCAAAGCGCATGATTATCTACATGTTTGGATTTTCTGCCTAATTTTTTCCATGTTTTTCCGCCGTCAATACTTATTCTGGCGTAAGTATCCATTGAATACAAAATATTATCGTTTTTTGGGTCAATATAAAGTTCTTGATAATATTGCGGACCATCAGGACAATAACTGCTAATCTTTGACCATGACGCACCACAATCCGGTGAAAAATAAACGCCTCCCTTGTCTTCTTCTGCTTCTACCAATGCCCATACTTTATTTCCGTCCAACGGAGAAACAGCTAATCCAATGCGCCCCATATCGCATTTTGGAAAACCATTGGTCAATTTTTTCCAGGTATTGCCACCGTCTAAACTTTTGTAAACGGCTGAACCCGGACCACCGTCAATTAAAGTGTAAGTGTGTCTCATTCTTTGATACGATGCGGCAAACATGATATTGTGATCTTTAGGATGCATGACAATATCAGAGACGCCGGTATTCGGATCAATGTTTAATACTTTTTTCCATGTTTTCCCATTATCTTCCGTTTTGTAAAGTCCTCTGTCGCCACCGGATTTCCATAGCGGACCTTGTGCGGCAACAAAAACAATATTGGGGTTATCAGGGTTCACCAGTATTTTGCCAATGTGTTCGGATTTGTAAAGTCCCATGTTCTTCCATGATTTTCCACCATCTTCAGAACGATAAACACCATTTCCGCGGGCTACACTTCGCTGACTATTATTTTCACCTGTTCCTACCCAAACAATTTTAGTGTTTTTAGGATTGTAAGCCACACATCCTATGGAATAAGACCCTTCTGAATCAAAGACCGGTTTAAATGTCGTGCCGGCATTTTCTGTTTTCCATACATTTCCGCAGGCAGCCGCTACAAAATATTCCGATGAGTTTTTTGGATTTACGGCAATATCAACGACACGGCCGGATATCATAGCCGGTCCAATGCTGCGGAATTTTAATCCGCTATAATCCGATGATTTAATAAAATAATTATCCTTGCCTTTCTTATGACTCTTTTGCGAAAATCCATTTATTGAAGTTAATATTAATAAGATAATTAGCCAGTTTAAGTTTTTCATTGTTTAATTTTTTTGTTTCAGTAAAGATACTATTTTTTAATTATACAAATGTATTAGATACTAAATTATTACTTCATTCAGAGTAAGAAAGAGTAATGATTTTTTATTTCTTTGAAGGAAAGATAGAGTTATCTATATCAAAGTTGGCGAATTCATTTAAATATCCCTGTTAACCAGAAAAATTCACAAATTTTTCTAACTGCCAGTCCCACCCTTGCGGGAATAAAGAAATACTAAAAATCTGTGCCATTATCATAGCCCAAATTTGGATATCTCTAAACAGGAGTTTCCCGGATTGTATCCCACATCCTAATGCTCATTCATAAAAATTTTAATGGTTTTTATGAATAATTCAGATTAAATATGTACGATTTTTTGTTCTAATAATTGTCTTGCAGAAAATATCCGGCTTTTTACGGTACCAATAGGTATATCCAAATAATGGGCAATTTCTTTATACTTATACCCGTTAATGTGCATCTTAAAAGGAATTTTAACCTTTTTATCTAAGTTGTTTAGTTTTTCCTTTACTTCTTTTAACCGAATATCTGTTTCTGATATTTCAGTAAAATAATTGTTTTTTAGTAAATTAGATGATGAAAACTTTACCTCATGACTTCCGGTATTATATCTTGATTGTTTCCTGTAATTATTGATAAAAGTATTTTTTAATATCGTAAATGTCCAGGCTTTAAAATTTGTATTATCTGCAAATTTTTCTTTATTTGTTAACGCTTTATAAAATGTTTCCTGTACCAGATCATCAATTTCACCTTGAACAGAAGTGTATGTAGAAGCAAAGTTTCGTAAATCTTGTTCGATATTAATTAATTTAGTTGAGAATTCTTGATCACTCATGGTAATTGATTTTTAATTCAGGAACAAAGATAATAATAAATTTAATATAAAAAGATATTCTTATCTTTTTTTATGTGATTTTTAAAATAAAACTTTTTATTGTTTGGATGTCAGGGTGTTATTTTGTAAAAAAATTAATATAATACTAAGCCGCTATCAAGTTTATGGAAATATTTTGATGGCGAGGTTTAGTATGCTTGAAAGTATTAGAAAGTAAACAATGCCGTCCCTCCTGAGGAGGGACAATCTTAAAATGCAAACGATAAAAAAAGCCACCTCAAGAAAAGGTGGCTTTTACATTGTTATTTTCTGAGTGTTTTTATAGATTTAAAATAATGCCATACTATCTAATACGCCCATTACTTCTTTTACAGCATCAGCAGAATGATTAAGATAGCCGCGTTCTTCCTCGTTTAGTTCTACCTCAATGATTTCTTCGATACCGTTTTTACCTAATTTTACAGGGACACCAATATAAAGGTCTTTCAGCCCGTATTCGCCGTTAAGTAATGCACAGCAAGGGAAAATGCGTTTTTGGTCGCGTACAACAGATTCAACCATTTGTGCTGCAGCAGCACCCGGCGCATACCATGCAGAAGTGCCAAGTAAATTAACAATTTCACCACCGCCTTTTTTGGTGCGTTCAATAATAGCATCTAATTTTTCCTTTGAAATCATTTGGGTAACAGGAATGCCGGCTACTGTAGTGTATCGTGGCAATGGCACCATGGTATCACCATGTCCGCCCATCAATAATGCTTGAATATCTTTAGGATTTACATTTAATTCTTCGGCTAAAAATGCACGATAGCGAGCGGTGTCTAAAATACCGGCTTGTCCAAATACGCGGTTGGCAGGAAATTTTGATTCCAAATAAGCAGCATAAGACATTACATCCAAAGGATTAGAAACAATAATAATAATTGTATTCGGTGAATATTTTACAACATTTTCTGTAACAGATTTTACAATGTTTGCATTTGTTGAAATAAGATCATCACGACTCATACCGGGTTTTCTTGGCAGGCCGGAGGTAATAACTACCACATCAGAATCTTTAGTGGCAGAATAATCATTTGTAACGCCTTTTACATGTGAACCAAATGGCCATATCGGAGAAGTTTCCCACATATCAAGGGCTTTACCTTCAGCTAAGTTTTCTTTGATGTCTAAAAGAACAATTTCATTGGCAACTTCTTTTTGGGCTAAAACATTTGCACAGGTTGCACCAACATTTCCTGCACCGATAACGGATACTTTCATAATAATATTTTTTTGTTTTTAAAAAAATTTCTGCGTGTAAAGGTAAAGCTATTTTAAAAAAAAAAAAATCTATTTCACAACATATCTATCTATTTATTGCAAAGTATGTTTATCATAGTAAAATGAATAGAAATCCACCGGGATATTTAAAAAAAATCAGAAGAAATGATCCCGACAGGAATCGAACCTGTATCAACGGTTCCGGAGACCGCCATTCTATCCATTGAACTACGGGACCAATATTTTGTGTCTTGCAAAATAAAGGCTTTAATTTTAAATAGTAGAAATAAATAATGATTTTTATTTTTAAAACAAATAATGATTGTTAAACCCGTATTATTAAATAGTTTTTCGTTACGAGAGATAAAAACCAAAAATCACAGTAACACCATGTCTTTTAACCCGAAAAATTCACAAATTTTTCTGACTGCCTGTCCCGCTTTTTGCGGGAATTAAGAAATACTACAAATCTGTGCTATTATCATAGCCCAAATTTGGGTATTTCTAAATCGGGGTTTC
>Ga0114934_10000886_pt1 | contig 19417 bp, 31 predicted proteins | sample 4SBtaG_2_FD_99695 | JGI IMG/M metagenome (GOLD analysis project Ga0114934, IMG submission 99695) | Deep subsurface microbial communities from Kolumbo volcano to uncover new lineages of life (NeLLi) - 4SBTROV10_white metaG | ecosystem: Environmental > Aquatic > Marine > Volcanic ...
CGTGTATATATTGTGATTGTAAGATATACCAGGAAGCTCAACCGTGTATAGAAAGGAAGGGCTAATGCCTGATTTGGATACGAAGAAACCTTTTAAGGGGTTTATTGGTGGTTGGATTCTGTTATCGGATGGTCGGATACTCGGCGAGTGTTATGTCACTGACATTGAGGAGCGTCAAGAGTGGGATGTTATTAAAACCAGTCCGATGGTTGCAGGTTTGTTGGTTGAGAATGGTGCTGTTGAAACTCGGAACGGTATTTATATTCTCGGCAGTCCAGTAAAGGAGGGAGCTGATGTTGCAGGGTAAGTTCAGTGGCGAGGGTGGCACCTGGTTGGAGAACATTTATTTTAAGACCCGTAAAAGGATGATAGCGTCGAAGGTTAAATACTTTGGGGCGTATCATAAGCAGTACCCGTTGTACACTAGACGGGAGTTGAATCGTTGCAGTTGGTGTAAGCATAAAGATTATATGCCTTTTTATGCTGAGAATGGGCGTGAGTATTTTCATACTGATATGGAAACTGATCTGCCTATTTGTGGCGAGTGTGAGTTTGAGAGAAGTTCAAATAATAGGGGATGGTAATGAGTAGAATGAAAGAATATTTGGAAGATTTGCAGGAGTTGGATGAGATTTTGCAAAAGTTTTATAAAGTTCGCGCTATCAGAGAGCAGCGTGACCCGATGCCAGAGGATTTCGAATAATGGACATGTCAGAATTGTATGAGATGCAACGTGAACAGCTTGAAACTGAGCTGAGGCAGAACGCTACTGTTGAGGACATGGCGCAAACTTTGAGTGTCGCTGAGTCTAAAATACTGGACGGTGTGTTTAATAGTTTCGTCACCGAGTACATGCGTGAACACGGGATGATAGTCGATTGATGAAACTATTAGTAGCTGGAGTGTGTTGTCTTGCAGCCTGGTGGCCTGCTGTTCCCCTTCAGGAAGCTCAGAGACCCGCGCCACCTGTGTTGACTACAACAACTACCACAACGACGACGACTGTGTTGGACAAGTTGTGGGCACCTGAACGGTTGTATAATTATCCATTTGGGATGTATAAACGTGGATCGGATGTAGTCGAATTGCAGAAGCTTGTCAATGTGTCTGTTGACGGTGTGTACGGGCATAAAACTAGACGGGCGCACATCAAATATTTGGGTGGAGCTGAAGCAGTGTTAGCTGACTGGCATTCTGATCTGCCTACCCGATTCCATCAGGATAAGAAAACTTTACGAGAGTTGGTTGATATCTATTGGTTGAACGACCACTCTGAGTGGGCGCTGAGGGTTGCGTTTTGTGAGAGCAGCGCGATGCCTGATGATACGCACAATGATGCTGTGTCTGACGCTTTAGCTGTCGGTGCTTTTCAACACCTGGCAACCTACTGGTCGTACAGGTCGAAGCGTGCAAACATGGCAGGTTTCAGTCCGTTTGATTTGGAAGCGAACGTAGCAACAGCAGCGTCGTTGTTTTATGATAGTGGATCTAATGGGTGGAAACATTGGAGTCCATCTAAAAAGTGTTGGGATCAGAGCGGTCTCACAGTAACAGAAAGGAGTGGTTAATGGCAGAGATATTAACCGAGTTCCCGAAATCAGTGCAACGCACTGAGAGCTATGATTGGAGCGGATGGTTTGACGGGGTTCCCCGTGTGTTATCACAGGGAGTTGATTTTAATACAAAAGTTGATTCTTTTAGATCGTCTGCGTATCAGGCGGGTAAACGTAGGGGCATCAAAATAAGGGTACATACTTATGCTGATGGTAAACGTATTGCTATACAGTCCATTACCTCACCGCTGGTGGGATGACATAATGTTGACGAGTGGGGGCTTGATCGTATGGGGGTGCGTCAAGTCTCCGCTCGCAGCTAGGAGGAAGCTATGAGAACTGATTTAGAAATACAACGCAGAATTATTAACATGGGCGCTGGTCTAGCTACTACCAGGTGGGTGGTTGTGCAAGACGGTAGGATACGTGAACTGTTCCAAGATTATGACAGAGCTGTCGAGTATGTGACAGTGTTGACACGAGACTGGGAATCGCAAGACGAATGAAAGTTTTGAATTTGTACGCTGGTGTTGGAGGCAACCGTAAACTGTGGAGTGATGTGGAAGTTACTGCCGTTGAGTTCAACCCGAAGATAGCAGAAATATATAACCATCATTTCCCTGAGGATAGGATGATACTAGAAGATGCTCACGAGTTTCTTCGTAACTATGTTGATGATGGGTGGGATTTTATTTGGTCGAGTCCTCCATGTCAGTCTCATTCACGGATGGCTATATCTGGGCGTAACAAAAAACCCCGTTACCCTGACATGCAGCTTTATGAGGAGATTATTTTGTTGCAGACTTACAGCAAAAAGTTTGGGTTTTCTTATTGTGTTGAGAATGTTCAACCGTATTACGAAACTTTGGTTGAAGCTCAGAAGATTGGTCGTCACTTATTTTGGACAGATTTAGATTTGTCGAGCGTGGAGGATGTTCCTTCCCCACCAGGATTTATTAAAAAACAAAACGCTGAGGCTTCTAAACAGATGCAAGAATGGCTTGGTATTAGCTGGGATCGTCACGTGTATTATGACGGCAACCATGATGTTACACAGATTTGGCGTAACGCAGTCCACCCCCTTATAGGTAAACAAATAATAGAAAGGAAACATTATGACATTGAAACCATCGGGTGAGCATACAGCTATGACCCGTGAAGAATATTTAAGGCAACGCGACAAGGAAGCTAAACAACCTGAACGTAAACGCACCACTAAACACAAGTCGTCGTACCATTCATGGGGTTCAGAATGAATCCCGTGTGGGGTACTGTGCCTGTTAAAGCTGAAGGCGCAGAGCATCCTCTGGGGCGGTCTGTGTGCGAGCTGAAGATCTTCGTTGAGCATCCCCCATCCTGGCATGTCGGTGACGTGGTGGATGAGCTGATGGATGTAGTCAACGAAATCACAGAAGACACCCGCCTCGTAATTTTAGGTGCTATAAAAAATTAAAAAAAAATTTTAAAAAGTCTCTGACCTGCGGTTTTACAATTTGATTTGGTCGGTTTAGAGGGTGTTTGTACAACTACGATTTGACAAGGTGTGTTATAATATATTCGTAGATGCAAATAGCATTTACAAATATACACACATCGAGGGAGGTGAAAGTGAGAAAAGAGTTAGACATAGTTGGAAGCGATTTCGCTCTCAACGTCTACTGGGGAGACAACTCCACGACTCGCATAGGTACTGCTGAACATGCAGCACGCCTAGCGAAGCGTGCGGAGTTCCTAAAAGGACAACAATAGTCCTGGTCTCCTAACTGACTAAGCATCGGCGCTCTAAGGGGCGTGGCAACAGAACCCTTAAAGAAACAAAGACTTGACGTACTGGTCTGAGTCAACTACTTTTATACACAACAGGAAACCCCTCTTTCCTGTAGGGAACGGGGGGCTAGGTTAAACTTCCTTTCTTTAGTCCCCCGTTTCCACCTCCCACGAAAGGAAGAACATGTCAGAAGAACAAACCATCGAGGAACGGTTACAACGTTTAGAGGAAATAGTCATCCTCCCCGAACAAACATTAGCTGACGTTGTAGGCATCAACTATCTCACCATCCAAGAAGCGTTAACCAGGATCGGAGATTTTGTTTACAACCAACAAACAGCTTACGAATATTTTTTATCAGAGATAGCTGAACTAATCTCACCGCAATATCAGAGAATCCAAAAAGACTCAGAAGAAATAGACATCGAAAGAAACTTTAAAATAATACAAGGCGAAAAAGAAACAGATCCCCCTAGCCTAGGCTAGTAGCTGGGATACTCGGATGTAGTCAATACCAGCCTAGCCTAGTACTAGCCTAGCCTAGCGGGGGTATTCTTTACATGTCAAGAATATATGTTAAGGTGTAACGCATGGTACAAAAATCAGTGTGGTTAGAAGATGACAGGATCATCCTCAGACAGTCATGGTTAGGTAGTTTAGCTATGTGCCCTGAGCGTGCAAGACAAGACATGCTGGGCATCTCTAAATCCACCGAGTCCACATCAACGATGATAGGCAGCGCTGTGCATCACGGCATCGAAATGTGTCTACAATCTTTTATTGACACAGGTGAACACACCAGTCGGGATCAGACGATAGCCGACTCGTTGTCGTACTGGAATGACAACGGGCATGAGATCGTTCGTTGGAACCACAAGAACGAAGAAGAATGTTTAGAGATCATCGAGCTGAACTCTGCCGTGTGGTGGGATGAGGTGCGATCAGATTTGTTTCCAAGATCTGTTGAACACAAATTTGAGATCCCGCTGGTGGTGGATCACAAACCTGAAATCTGGTTGCATGGCACGATCGACCTGTTGCAACATCACCCCGCTCCTATAGTCGATTGGAAAAATCCTGGTCGTAAACCTCACGACGATTGGGAAAAGAAACGGTGGTCTGTTCAAGCTGCTGCTTACACGTTCGCTGTCGCCTCAATGATTGATGGTGGCATCAACGAACCGATGCAATTCGAGTTCGTTCATCTTGTGAAAGGCAAAGTTTACAAAAACCTTGTCGAGTGTGGACCCGCTGACTGGGCTAGTTTGGTTGCTCTTGCTAGGTCAGCGGGAACACTAATCACAGCGGACCTACCAGTGTGGCCTCTCCAAATGAGTGGCTGGCACTGTTCACCTAAGTGGTGTGGCGCATGGTCAACATGTCGTGGTAGGTTTGCGGGTCCAGACCCGTTCAAGCAACTATAGTTAGGAGAAACTATTATGCCAGAAGGCAATTCGTTTACGGTTTTCCGTAGACAAGTAATACAAACAGGCGAATATGAGCCTGCTGAAGCGTCATGTTCAGTGACCATCACGGTGACTGACGGCGCGACCCAAGAAGAAATAGTTAAACAGATCGAAGAATGGGGAACCACTCTCGACATGGCAAACTATGAGGCTTTGGGAGTCGGATATGAGGTGACAGAACAAGGAGTGCGGAGGCTTTCCAAAAGTGTTCCCTCAAACAACGCGAGTGATCCCGTGGCGAAACCAGCCGCGCGGCCTGAACGTTCAGGTGGTGTCGGTTCCAAAGAATCGTATTGGGATGATTTGATGAACAACAAAGGCGACTGGTGGAACCCCAACTGGGAGAAGAAACTAGACGGCACGTTCAACAACCTTAAAGGACCCGACTATAAACACAAGAAAGACAACGACAAAGCATTATGGTTGTCTAACCAAGATGGCAGCTCACAAGTACCTGACCATTTTGTTTGCCCGTTCACTAACAAAAATAGTGATGAGCTAGGAAAAATAGGTAAGCAAATACGCGCACGTATCTAACCTATGGAAATACAAACCCCCGAAGAAGTGAGTCGTCGCCTCGCAGCAGCGCAACAAACTGTTGCAGGCGAAACTCCTTCGGATCAAACAACCGAAGTACACCCACCCACACCAGGCGGAGAGAAACCCACCTCATTTGTTTTAACCTCCGCTGTTGTAGACAACCTGATAGGTTTCGTTTCAAACCCGACAGAACGCTGGTATCTGGGACTCAGTGAAATAGATTTAGCGACACGTGGTGTCGGACGTGGCGAAGTGATGATGGTCGTAGGTAGATCACACACAGGCAAATCGCAAATGCTGTTGAACAGTATCGTGTGGAACCTAGTCAACCAACCAGACGCGCATGTAGTCATCTTTTCAATGGATGAACCTAGGGAACTGGTCACAATGAAACTTTACTGTCTGCTACGTGGCAGATCCTCCGCATCAGTTGAAGAAGGAATCAAAGAAGGCGACAAAGATCTGTTAGCTGACTTGGAACAAGCAGGAGCTAACGAACTGTCGCGTGTAGCTATCATCGACGAGTCTTTAAGGTTAGATGACATGGCTGCAGCTATGGAAGAAGCGAGAGCATGGTGGGGTAGAGACCCTAGTTTCGTGATGATCGACTACTTAGAGTTGCTGCCAGGCGGAGACGCTGACGCTACAGGTGTGACTACAAAAGCACAAAATGTTAAACGTTGGGCTAAAAAGCAGCGTGTCCCAGTCGGGTTAGTGCATCAAGCTGGGCGTGGTTCAGGTGAACCAGGTAAACCTGCTGGGTTGTATGCGGGCAGGTACGGTGGTGAACAGGAAGCGATCTTCGTGGTTGAAGTTTACCGTAAACGAGACAAGTACGGTTTGTCTAATTGGGAAACGAAATACCACGAGCATAGTATCAACATCAATTTGTGTAAGAATAAGAGAACAGCACGCTTGTTGGATCACACCTATTATTTGGATTCAACTGCTGGTCACGTTCAACCTTACACTGATGAGCTGGTACCAGACGATGACTGACACTCATGTCATAATGTACAGTGGTGGTAAAGCATCATGGCTTGCTGCCCATCTTGTAGCCAACAAATACTCCGAGTCGGATGTGAAACTTTTGTTTACCGACACGAAAACAGAAGATGAAGATTTGTACAGGTTTCTTTACGAAGGAGCTGAAGCTTTAGACCTTCCCCTTGTTCACCTGTCGGATGGTCGTAACATTTGGGAAGTGTTTAAAGACAACAAGTTTTTAGGAAACAACAGGGTGCCTGTGTGTTCCAGAATATTGAAACAGGAAGCGTCCGCAGGGTGGGTGAAAGAAAACTGTGACCCTGAAACAACCACTATTCATTTCGGTATCGACTGGACAGAAGCACACAGAGCTGAACGGATACCTAAACATTGGGAACCTTACACTGTGGATTTTCCTTTGTTGTGGGAACCTGTTAGCGACAAAGAAGAAGCTGATGTGCTGTTAAAAGAATACGGTGTGGAGGAACCCCGCTTGTATAAGTTGGGTGCGCCTCACAATAACTGCGGAGGGTTGTGCATCCGTGCAGGTCAAGGTCATTTCAAATGGGCTTTAGAAGCTATCCCTGAAGTTTACGCTGATTGGGAAACTAAAGAACAAGAGATGCGTGACTTTCTCAACAAGGATGTAGCCATCTTAAGAGACAGACGTGGTGGTTCTAGTAAACCTATGACGTTAAAAGATTTCCGTTTACGTGTAGCGTCTGAAGATGTTAAACAACTAGATCTGTTCGACTGGGGAGGGTGCGGTTGCATGTCGGAATATGAGTGAAACGAGTGTCGCTTTCAGTGACCTTTTCAGAGGCGGGAAGATAGCTAAAGCAGGTAAAGATTTCAGACCAATGCAAGACTGGTCAGGCGGGTTTTGCACAGCACACGGAATCGTCTATGAGAACGCCATAGAGGACCATCTAAGCGTTCCTGAGCTGCCAATCGGGGTGTACCCACTCCTAGAGGTCACAGAAGCCTCAGAAGGGCAGGAAACAGGGCATTCTAAATACATGGTTTACTGGGGGTGCGTGGACTGGGACATAGGAGAGGAACAATCATTAACACACGGACTGAACGTACAAGAATTATTGAAGCAACTAGGCGTAACATCCTGGGTGGAAATCTCACGTTCCAAAGGCTACCACCTGTGGGTTTTCTTCTCGGAACCGATACTCGCACGCCACGTAAGAGAAGGACTCATCGCAGCATGTAACATAGTTGACGCACCCATAACAGAAGTCAACCCTAAACAAATAGAACTAACAGGCAAAGGATGGGGGAACGGGGTGAGACTACCGTACCCCGCAGGAGCAGAGCCTGGACGTAACGTTATTGTCAGACACGGTGAAGAAATGACCGCATCACAATTCGCCACAACAGCTTTAATGTCCAGAGTTCTGCCCGAAGAATGGGAACCAGTACACGCCCTGTACCAACCCCCACCACCCCCACCTCCCAGAAAAACGTATGCGACTAGAAACAGTGGGAAGCTAACAGGTTTAGCTGAAGCTATCAGACGCAACGGACCGCGCCCCGAACCTAAAAAACCTAACGGAGACAGATCCGCGACCCTGTTCTCGTTAGCTTGTGCGATGGTGGAACAAGGCTACCCTGCTGGCGACATAGAAGAAGAACTCGTAGACGCTGACATAGCGTGGGGTTCAAAATTTCACAGTCGTTTCGACGGCAGGGAACGCATATCAAACATGGTCGCCGACGCAGAAAGAACAGTAAGAAAGTGACAGACGAATCAGTTAAATTCCGAACAGCATGCGAAATAATAATCGTTATTATGACAGCAGCTCTACTAATATTCACGTTGATAATCTAATGGAAACATACACCCTCATCGTAGATCGCAAACCTAAAGTCAAAGCACGACCACGCCACACGAAAGGCGGGAGAGTGTTCACACCCAAAACGACACTCATCGAAGAAGATGTAGTCGCACAAGAATGGGCCAACCAAATAGGGCAACAACTAACAGGACCGTTAGAAATAGTCCTCATGTACAGTCCCACAGCAACATCGATCACAGTGTTAAAGTCTCCACATGGGGCTAAAACGTTACGAGGTGACCTTGACAACTATGTGAAGCTCACATTAGACGCTTTGAATGGTGTCGCTTGGGAGGACGACAGGCAAGTGGTACGCATCTCAGCGGTGAAAGTAGACAAATTTGACAAAGACGACTAAACACACAACAAACTTTGCGGACAAATCGTGGAACGCACGGTTCGACACGATGGGCGACATAAGCGAAGCAGCTTTTGAACGCAACCACGAAAAATGGACACGGTACGGTTTAAACAGACCAGACTTCCCAGTGGCTAGACTCCCATTAGCCACTAGGTACACGCCAGACTACATTCTTGAAGGCAGATACTTCGTGGAAGTGCAAGGCTGCTCCCCACGTGCAGGTATCAAACTTAAACTAGAAAAATATGTTGCAATAGAAACAGCCTGGCACACCGTGATGCCCGTGCTATACTTCTTCTGGGACTCGTCCCGTAACATGTTCGTAACAATACCGTTACAAGAACTTAACAAACTAATCAAAAGTGACCAGACAACAATAGGAACTTTCAAAGACCCAGGGGTTGAGAAACCATACTGGCAACTGAAAACAAATATGTTTGAATGGACACACGATGGCGAAAAAGCGGGAGTGGCCTGAAGACCCAACATCTTCACTATGGGCCAACACAAGAACTAAAGCAGCGTTCACGAACAACAGAGCAATGAACGAACTAGAAGCTTTAATATCATTAGCGCCAGGACAAACCATTGACATCCTCCCAATGGAAAGCACACACGAACTGCGCGAAGCGTTAGCCGACGCTGTAGACAAACTGTCACCCGAAGAAGAATGGATATTCAACATCCTGTTCATCGCAGGTTTATCGTTACGACTCGCAGGCAGAGTATTAGGCATACCGAAAACGACGTTAGCTAGACGACGCGACGCTATACGACTCAAACTTTTAGAAGATCTTACAGAAAACACCGAGGTTAAAAAATGGTTACACAAAAAGAACGTAAAACCCTCATCGAACGAGTAACAACAGACGGACCTTACACGTGGCAGAGCGCAGCTCTCAGAGCCGCTGTGATAATCGACGACTACTACACGCCACGCGACCCGTCAAACAACACAGCGCTCGTGGATTTAAGAAAATATTTAGACTACATGGTGGACAGACGAGACGGCACTTGGTTAGCGTGGGCTTGCCTAGCTGAACGCACACTACACGCAGCTATAGACCACGGTGTGACCTCGTGGGCTACAGGCAGAGGCAAACCACGTGCTAAACAACTCGTTGGTTTCCTCACAGAAAAACAGAAAGCATACGGGTACGAGAACATACGCCGTTTCGGTCAAACAGGTTTATGGGTCAGGTCACACGACAAAGTAGCACGCATGGAAAACCTGATAGCAATGCACGCAGACCCAGGTTGGGAACCTTTAGCTGACACTTTCAAAGACCTGATCGGCTACTCGATCATAGGCATAATGTTAGACTTAGGGACTTTCAATCTCCCTGTCAGTGGGCAAGTCATCCAAACAAGCGTCAAGCATGTTGATTAAAGAAGCGACCCACAAACCAAAAGAAGACTGAGCCTCGTCACTACCATCCATTCCAGCGAAATAAGTAGCGACAAGGGCATCAGCTTCATCGTCATCAAACACTAACAGTAACCCAAGTTTTCCATCAGAGGACCATTTTGCGTGAGTTCCATCATCAGTGTCTAACACTCTAGACGTTGCTTGAAGATTGTCGTAAATCTCCTTAGATATTTGCCAGCCTTCTGCGTTCAGAAACTCCTGCCATTTTTCTTCAACGTCAATGTTTTCTTCCATCGTTATTTAGCTACACGATCCTTAACGAACGTCTTAGCAACAGACACAGCAGCAGCCAAGCCAGCTATACCCGCACCTTTCGCTGACGACAAGTCAGCTACAACAAACACACCAAGAAACGACTGGGCGAATGTCCAAGCCGCTCTTTCTAATAAATCGGTTAAGTTTTTCATTTTTTTTTCTTACTCCTGTTAGCTTTATCATACGCTATAGCAGCAGCCTGATCCCGTTTATAACCCTCCGAGATCAGAGTGCCTATGTTCTGAGAAATAGTTCTCTGATCCGATCCTCTTTTCAGAGGCATCTTCAGTACCTAGGTTTCTTAGGTCTACGACGTGCCATTAGTCGTTTTCATCAAACTTGGCGCGCATACCGTTACCCATCCGTAACATAGCGTCACCAGTTAACGTACCCAGATTAGCTGTAGGGCGTGTCACACTCGACACGACCACACTCTCAGCTTTAGTGCTGGGGGTAGTACCATCTAAATTGTGAGGCATCTTAACCTACTTTCCGAAAGGGCGACCGCCGTGAGCGGCGTTACCCAATTTAGTGTTCCGCAAAAACGATGCGGCTTTCTTAGCCTTCTGACTCATATCCCACATGTTGAATGAAGATGTAGAGTTATAAGGCTGCTCATCTTGTGAACCGAACGTTTCTTCAAACGTCCCGTATCCTTCACCTTTTGGCATAATAATTTTCCTTATTGTATAAACAGGCACCCGAACGTTTCACCGTTCACCACACCTGTAACCTTCAAAAAACCTTGTGTCTTTTGAAACTCTCTGACAGCGGACACAGTTTTCCTACCATAAATCCCATCAACAGGACCTGGTTCGAAACCTCGTTCCACTAACTTTCCCTGCACTAAACGCACAGGTAAACCACGGCTACGGCTAGGACGAGACAACGGCCTCTTTTTAACCTGCTCGTGTAAATCTTTAAAGAACTGAATGATCGCAGCCCAATCAATTTTCTCAGGTGCGTCTACAACACCCATACCGTTCTCAACCCAGTCACCTAACGCATCACCTGGACACGTCGTGTAGCCCTCACGACTCTTTTTACGATGCGTCGAAACCCAAAGCCCTTTGCCGAAATGGTACTCAGCGGCATCAACAACTGTTTGTAAAGAACGTAAAGCACTGTCGTTAGGCTTGTTAAAACCCCAACCAGTAAAGCACACACTAATGGAACGACTGTTCCAACCTTTAGTCCCCGCTCCACGATTATCCCAACCTCTCCCTTCAAAAATTACGCCACTCTCATCAACCAACCAGTTGTAGCCAATACCGTCCCAACCTTTACCCATGTGGTGACGTTCAAATGCTTTAACAGCATCAGAGTTCTTAGGCCCGTTCTCCACACCAGAGTGGTGAATGACCACGCCTTGTACTTTCGCACGGTTAAGTTTGTCGAATTTTCCTTTTGGTGGCGGTTGAGCGCCCCATTCTTTTCTTGAGATGTGCTTCATCTATTTATACTCCGTTTTGTCCCGCTATTTTCGTCGGTTCTCAAGATCTTGTTGATCCCGTATGTCTTTTTCAAGTTTCTTTTGATCCTCATACCACGCATAACGATCATCAGCGTCGGTATGAAAACGCAAACTTCCACCAAAGAAGAAACTTACCATAGTAGAAATCCAACGTCGTTCTTTAGCTGTTTCATTAGGCCAAATTCTACGAGATTTACCCAAAACAGCATTGAAAGCTTCTAAAGTATAAATGTCATTATCTCTCATTTTCCACTCACCCTTAGAGTTACGTTCAGCGCGCCCTAATTTTTCGAGCGTTTCCATAACACCAGGTATCACAGTGTAAATATTAGGAACTTGTTGAAACCTTCCTGTTAAAGGCAAGTCACCAAAAAGTTGTTGATCGAAATGAAGTTCAATAGGCAATTTTACAAACGGAGCAAAACCTTGAGCCAACTCAGAAGGCGCGCTTTTAGGATCATTTATCATTTTAGCAAAACCTTGAAAAGGTAAATCTGGGTTAGTCATAGCGCGCCCACCTTTAAACATCAATGGCAGCTCTATACCCCAACGTTCCAAAACATAACTAGGCCACAAATTTTCTTCACCTATATCTAATTCCAATTCGCCTTTGAGTTGAGCCAAACGTGAATATGCAGCAGGATTTTTACCCATTGATTCTATTAACACAGGAATAATAGATTTTTGCCATTTCCAAAACGGATAAACTTTTTTAATTCTACGTTCAAAATTGGTCAGATCAGCGTAATCAAAATGATATTTAGAAACCAACCCGAAAGCCTCATCAAGAGATTTGCCTTTATAAGCAATAGCGTCAAAAGCAACAGCGCCACGCAACATAAATTCCATTCGCTCATTAGCACGCCTCATTCGTTGAAAAAGATAAAAGTCTGCACTAAAAGGATTTAACGTACCACTTTTACCTAAAGCATCTGACGCCACTTCAGACACTGCTTGACCTCGACCGATAATACCAGCATCAACCATTGAAGAAAAAATTCTTAAATCATCTGGTGACGCTGTTCTATTTGATTTGTTACCAAACACTTTTTTTAACGAAATGGTGTTACCTTCATCACGCAAAATTCTTGCACCATTAACCAGCTTGTCGTAAGTCGTAGGCCCTTCACCTCTGCTAACAGCCGCCCTTCGCATCGAATCAAGCTTTGAGTGTAGCCCCATCTCGATACCAGCTATACCAGAATTAATCCACACACCGCCTTGTCCGTTTCTTAAAATAAACCCTGGCGAAGCTATAGCACCTGCTTTCCACCAGTTTAAAAACTTACCGTAACCTTCTAAAAAATCTTTAACATTTTGAGGATCATTAATGCGAGCTGAAGCTAAAAAAGCATCATCAAATACTTCTTTAAATTCGTTAGTGTTAACAGACAAGTAATCATCAAAACCTACTTGAGTCATGCGATTAGAGTTAGCTATATTATAATTTTCTTGAAAACCTAAAATACTTCGCTGGTTATTAATATTCTTAATAGCTTCAGCTTGACTCTCAGCGGCTGTCAACTGGACTTTCAAATCGGGACTTGCTTTAGCGTTAGCAATATCTAAACGCAAAGCACGAATCTTATTATTTTCCACGGTGTTAATCATGTCTTCAAGGTTGGCTACATTCTCAGACGCTTCACCATAAATACGGGCTTCAACTCCTAAAGCTTGCTGTAAACGTTGAACTTCGGTATCTATCAAATTTTGTTGAAAATTTATAGCATCTTCTTGGAACTTAATATAATTTTGAACTTCAACAGGGCGATTAACATACATCCCTGAACTGAAAGCATCTTCAATGTTTTTAATTTCTTGATCTATTAAACGTTGAGCTTCAAATATTTCTTGATCGTTGCGAGATAACTGCATCCACGATGCGTCTAATTCTGTGTCTAACTTTTGAGCTTCTTTATAAATTTTTTCCCACGCTATAAAACGTTTAACAGCAGGATCTTTACGATCAAAACCTTTAGGCAAAGGACCTAAATCTAATTCACCTTTAAGTAAAGCCTCCAACCTTTTCATACCAGCAACAGTTTCGTCAGCTAACAAAGCTTTCGATTGTCCCATGTTGTAAGATTTTAAAGCATTACCAATAGTGTTAATGTTTCTTTCCAACTGTGCGAACAGTGCAGGATTATCTGCAACTGCTTGAGCGCCACGAACAGCAGTTAATATTTTGTTAACCTGATCCAATTCTTGTCCAATGACAGAAGATCTCGCAGCGTAAACTTTGCTTTGTTCAGCTAAATTTTTTTGAATCCCACTGATAGCCCGATTAGAACCAGGCAACATGACTTCAGGCAATTCAGATACTTCCTCCATCAGATCATCGAGTGTTAATTGAAGCTCATCAAGAACCCTGCGAGACGCAGCGGCATCTAACTTAGCGCCTTGCTCCAAATCAGTTATTTTATTTTGAGCCTCAACAGCTATTCTGCGTTCTTCTTTTAATTTAGCTTTGTTAGTATCAACTTTTTGTAAAGACTTGTTTAAACGTTGCCACAAAACTCCTTGAAAATTCTTTCTTGATATTTCTCTAGGAATAAACTGGCCCGCATTTTCTAAAGATGTAGCCACTCTAGTGTCAGACGCTAACCTACCTAAACGAGCTATGTACCCTTCAGCTACTTTAAAGAAATCATCTTCAAACATTTGTTTCCATTCATTCCCAAATGCTCTTTGACCTATTTCTTCCATTTGTTGCTGAACCCCTATACCCACTCCTTTAGGTCCAGTTACATCAAAAAGTTCTTCACCATAAAATTCTTTTTTATATAATTTAGCGGTGCGTTTCAAACCCATATCTTCAACAAGCTTTGCATATTGAGAAGGACCCACATAGGTGGGGGATCTAAATTTTCTGCTAGGCGTGTTAGGTTTAAAAAAATTGTTTTTATTTTTCACATTGCCTTGTTTCAACATTCTTGAAGCAAACATGTCATTTATTAAAGGCTCAAATCTTGCGTCACCCGCGATGTCGTCAAAACTTGTTTTAGCATTATCCCAAAAATTTACAAGACTTTTATGAAATTCTATTCCGTCATTACCTAAACTGCGTATAGAATCAGGTAACGCAGGGTTAACTACTTCACGACCAGCAACTACAAGAATGTTACCTGCCTCATCTGTCAAATAGGTGGGTTGAGCAGAAGCTAACTGAATATCAGCAAGATCGACACCCAATTCATCAGCTTTTGAACGAATCATGTTCATTTCAGAACCCAAAATAGTTTCTATTGTGCTTTTAGCTACACTGCCTTCATCTCTTATAGCAACTAATTTTCCTGCAAGTAAAGCAGCATCAGGATCGTCAGTCAATACAGGCATTTGTCGAATCTCAGCTTTAGTGTTTACTAACTTTTCACCAGCTCTAACAAGTTTTAAACGACTAGCACCATTTAAAAGCAAACCAGGAACAGAAGCAATAGCTCCAGCAATTCCCGCTGTGCCAGGTAAAGTCACAGCTTCTACAGCCATTTTAGAAGCCATACGAGCAGCTTCTTTTATAGGATCATCCAACAATTTGACAGCCGCTTTGCTGGCCTCATCGCTACGACGCATCAACCGCATAGCTTGCAAAATTTTGTCATTATTTTTTGCAACCCAACCTTTGTTTTGACCTAAAACAAAATCAGGTAATTGTTTAATTCTTCGTTGATCCCATTTTGCACCGCCTTTGCCACGTGTAATAAAATTCATAGGATTTTCTACTACTTGACGACCAAACCTTCCCGTGCCTGGCATAGTGAAACCCATACCTGCCCGAATACCTATTTCATCTAACGCAGTTTTACCGTTAGGCATTTTAATTGTGCCAGCGGAAGCTGTGCTTCTAGTCGTTTCAACTCTTTTAGCGGCTTTAAGAAACGCCTCAGATTCTTTAGCAGTTTTAGCAGTATTAGAAGCAGTTCTTAAAGCTTCTGCTGTTTTAGTAGCATTAGTTAAACCTCTAGCTGCTACCCCAGCCATTTTGCCGTAAACCACGGGATCAAAAGTAAAGTCTAAAATTGCTCCAGGAAGCCACGAGTGTTGGTAACCTATATCTTCTAAATATCCTGTTACACCTACGTCTCTTAAAACTTCTCCAAAAAGATAATTGTCTGAAGTTTGTTGCCACCAATCTGAACCTGAAAAACCTTCGCCTTGAAAAACGTCTGCGATTTCTTGAAATGTTGAAGCTACTGCAGCACGAGGTGTGTCTACAATGTCGAGAAAATCTCCAAACCTGCCTAAGTAATCTATGTCACCAGATCTTTGGGGTTCAGGATCTTTTGCAACAGGTAAAGGTTTTGTTATAGGTGCAATACTTCTAGCACGTTCTAAAGCTTTTGTGATACGCCCATCGGGACCTGTCGCTGCTCGCTGAGTTGCTTTAGCTCTTTTTAACGCTTCCTCTATTGGAGAATAAGCCACAATTAATCACAACTTAATCGAGAATTAATTAGTGTATTTGTTGCCAAAATTAGCAATGTTAAACAATATTTTGTCAAAAATGTTTGACTCGTTTTCAACTTCTGTATCCATTTCTGCCGCTGTTTCAGATTCTTGACTTAACATTTCAGCCATTGCTGCTTCTAAGTCTTCAGCAGAATAACCAACTTCTCCACCGTTATCAGCAGCCGTAGCAGCCGTTTCTATGCCAGGTTGCAACAAAGTGGGAACAAAAGATTCTCGCGTTGCTTTTAGTTGTAACATAATGTCAGCAGCTAATTGTGAATCATCAAGATTAGCAAGCAACCAACTAGAAACGTCACCATCAGAACCTATTGTGAATCCTTGATATGGGTCAGACAAAGATTCTTGTAACGTGTCAAAAGTATCTTCATCTATGTCTAAATTTTTTAACATGTCATTCAACACGCTAGGCAACAAATCACGATAAGGGTATTTGTTTTTCAAAATCTGATTTAGCCTCTGGTTAGCATCTAACCCCGTATAAGGATTATCAGGATCAAACGGCATTAATTGACCCGTTAAAGGATCGATACCTTGAGACATGAGATCCATCATTGTGTCATAGTTGTCGTTTTCCATTTTAGCAAGCGAAGATTGTAAATCGTCTGCACTCTCAGCTATTGCTATACGCTCCTCAGAAGCTCTCTGCTCACGACCTGATTGAATACCAGGAGTGTCTACATTCGCGTACTGACCTGCAAACATAGCGCCCTCAGGGACACCAGTGAACGGAGATAACAACTCGGATGACAAACCACGCTCACGAGCCGTTTGACGATCCTGAGCAGCCAACATAGCAGCACTCAAATCCATCTCCCTCGCTGTAGACCGCAAGTCCTGACCGAAACCACCAAACACAGCTTCACCCAACAAAGCCCTGTCAGCATCAGCGGAAGTGCCTATGCGACCAATAGCATCCAAATAGTCTCGTTCAGCGTCGCGACCACCCTGATAGGTGGCATCCATCATAGCGAACTCGTCAGCTACCAAACCAGGATCTATGCCCGCTGCTATCAACTGGGCGTTCAAAGCATTTCTGTCAGCATCACGTTCAGCTTGTGAAGCAGCCATCTCGCTTTCAAACCCTGTCATAACACCTGCTTGTTCAGCTAGAAAGTCGTTAAAAACTCTTTCACGTTCCGTGTCGTACAAAGTTTGTGCTGCTTCTATGTCTATTAAACCTTCGTCTAACATTGTTTGTATAGCGGCTTCTCGTTCAGATAACGTTGTTTCAACGATACCTAGTTGCCTGTCTAAAGGACTGCCTGCACCCATACCAGCCCCTACACCAGCTCCTGCTCCTGCTCCTGCGCCTGCGCCCGCTCCAGCACCTGCACCAGCACCAGCCCCTGCGCCAGCTCCTGCCCCTGTGCCAGCTCCTGCGCCTGCACCAGCGGGAGTGTAGTTACCTTCGACCCAAGTGCCTTTACCAGCTAAAGCATCTAAATAATCTTGCTCATTATTAAAAGCACCTAAAGTTTCAGCTAAATCAATTCTTTCTTTTTCAGTCATTAAAGACAAATCGCGCAAATACGCATCCACATCACTTAAACCAGATTGGACTACAGGCGGGTCAGGGTACGGAGGATTATACATGTCCGCACCAGCACCAAACTCGTTTGCTACAACTCGTGCAATAGTATCTAAAGATTCAGCATCAGTAGGCATTTGAGGGTTAGAAGCATACATAGAAGGAGTGTTGTCCGTTATGCCACTTTGAGCGTCTATAAGCTGTTGAACCTTAGCCCAATCGACATCAGCTAAACTAGGGGTTCCACCCACGTTAGGGTTATTAACAGTCATACCTGAAGAAGCTAAACCTGAAGAAGCCGCACCAGGTTGTTGAACAAAAGATCGTGGCATAGTGCCACCAACATTAGGATTAAAACCTGCCATGCCAGCAGAAGCAGATTTCATCGCAGCACTAATACCTCTTTTAGCAGGATCAGAAACATTACCAGAATTAGCAAGATACTGGTCTAAAAGATCAGCGTCATAAACTTGTTGAATCTTTTTTATTACAGGATCTTTAGCTACAGTTCTAGGAGTTATACCACTAGGAGAATAAAAACTACCCGTAACATTAGGACCACTAGATTGACGAGGCTCAAAACCACGCTGACCAGGATCTTTAGTAAAACCAGAACTCAAATTACGAACGGCAACACTAGAAGTCCCGCCACGTTGACCAGGATCCATCGTTCTTCCGTAATTAGCTTTTCTTTCAGCTTCTTTAGCAGCTAAATATTTTTTGTACGTAGCACCACCTTGAACGGCGTTAGCCCGTGGGTCTAATATTCTACTTTTTCCTCTATTCGCAGGATTTTGCGCCATTACGACAAAGCCTCTCTAATCTGAGCTGCACGCTCCGCACGACCAGAAGCCGTACCCATCACATCCTCAAACCTTGAACCAGAATAATCACCATAAGTGTTAAGATTCTCCAAAGCTATATTAAACAAAGCCTGATCCAAAGCACCCCTAGCCTCAGAACGCTGACGATCAAACGCAGCAGCCTGCTCCGCCAACGCCATGTTCTTCAAACCAGAAGTCTCCAAACCACGACTAGCAAACTGGGCTGAAGTACGAGGAACCTGCTTCTTATAACCCTTAGTCATATCAAACTTGTTTTGCCCGTAATTAGTCAACGCACCCTTCTTAGAGAACGTAGTACCAGCCAACGCTCTCGACAAACGCGCACTCGGTGTAGTCCCATAAGGGTCACGAAGATTATATTTACTAATAGGATTAGTCCCGAAAGACGGAGCAGAACCAAAAGCCATACTTACCACTTCACCTTATTAGCCCAATAAGCAGCAGACATGTTGCCTTTCTTAATGTTCGCACCATGCCTGGCTTTAAACGAACGTGAACGAGCAGTGTTGCTTTTGTCACCCGTCACACCCTTTTGACCAAAACGAATCAACTTTACTTGACTACCTTTTTTAGCTAAAACAGCGTGAGATTTTTTAGGATGATTAGGCGTTCTTTTAGGTTTGTTGTAACCCGAAAACTTTTCGCCCGCACGTTCAACAGTCATTTAGTTAAACACCTGACCCGCAATAACAAGGGTGGCAGTGTCCACAACAACATTGAGAGTGACAGCCCCCGAAGACCCACCTCCGCTCATGGCAGTACCAGCACTGACATCCGAAATGTCGCCCGTCTGCCCTTGTGTAAGACGCTGGTTGATACGTTGTACGCTCATTGCAACACTCCTTATCCAAAGTAGGTGATCTGAATATCAGAATCTGATGATCCAGCCCTGATGAA
>Ga0114934_10000890_pt1 | contig 19335 bp, 28 predicted proteins | sample 4SBtaG_2_FD_99695 | JGI IMG/M metagenome (GOLD analysis project Ga0114934, IMG submission 99695) | Deep subsurface microbial communities from Kolumbo volcano to uncover new lineages of life (NeLLi) - 4SBTROV10_white metaG | ecosystem: Environmental > Aquatic > Marine > Volcanic ...
AGAATTAAATGAGCAAGCAAAAACGAAAGATCTATCCTAAAGTCCTTCTTAAGAATCCTCATATACAGTCACAGGCAGCACTCATCTTACTTCACCGTAAGCTGGGTAATCTCATTCGTCAGTATAGACCTGACTGGAGAATATGGCTATCTTTTAGGAATAAGTATTTGAAGAGACAATCGCGATATGGTCCACTCACTTGTTATTACTGTGGACTGACCCCCTTATATAAGAATTCAAGAATAACACCTGAATTACAGAGAGCCACAATAGATCACGTCCACCCTAGATCTAAAGGTGGACGTGAGTATGATGAAGCTAATCTTGTTGTTTGTTGCTCTAAATGCAATCAAAAAAAGGGTGATAAAATCTTAAAAGATCATACCGGGAGTAGTGGAAACCTGAGCTGCAGGTGAACCAGCGGTAGCAATACCGGGTAATACTTGTGCTTGGGTTTGCAATGCTTTAATTAATACAAGTGTTACACCTTCTGCTATTGCTGCTGCGGTTTTCTTGTGAGATGCAGGATCAGCTGCTCCAGACGACGCATGCTGTAATGCTAGTGCTCCAGCGATTGCTGCTTCCATTTCTTTCTGAATTGCTGCGGCGACTAATGCCATATCTTATCTCCTTTAAAAACATTATATACTAAGTATAATATACCTAGTTATCCATAAATAGAAAGTTAAAATGAAAGTATCTCGCAAAGAAGTAATAGAAACTACAAGAGTTATGACCGGCTTTGTTCAGGTATTAGATAAGTTATCTTTAATGGATGACAGTAATAGAAAAGCGTACCAGGCAATTAATTTACCGTGGTACGCTTCTTGGACTTTACGCATTAAACAGTCTATTTAATTATACTCAATATCTGATCAGCAGCACTGTTAGTATCCATAACGTGATAGTTAATCCCGTGGTCATCTAACATAGATCTTATCTCACCATCAATCTGTATAGACTCTTCTTCAGAGTGTGCTCTACCGAGTGGATTAAACCCAGGCGATCTATTCAGGAAAATGTGGAGAAACTCAAAGCCATGTTCTCTAGCTATCTGCTCATGCTTCTTGATTATGTGTCTAACTACGTGAGGAGTTTTATCATATTTCTCTTCATAGAACTGACCTAAATACATAGGTGAGTCAGAGACAATCAGATCAACATCGTTGAAGCAAATTCTCTCTTTGCGTGACTGCTTAGCTGCGATGTAGGTTTGATCACCTGGTTTTATCTCTCGATCTTCCCACATCCAATCTTTAATGTACTCTCTTACCAGTTCAGCGTTTATCCCTATCTTCTTCGCTTCAGCAAATAGTTGAGCAGCAGTAGTAGATTTACCTGTTGCTGGTCCGCCATATAGATATACTATCCTCTTCATCCTAACTCCTGTTAAAATTATTTAATTGGACAAGCTCCGCTTTCACAGCCAAGTTGTGCCCCGTCAATACTATTCTCTTCAATCTCTACATCTGTAATGGGTGTAGTCATCATTACTCTAAAATCGTATTCATTCTCATCTATTTCTTCATACGGTGCTTGAACGAATCCATGCTCGCTATGAAGTAGAAATGATACAGATTTAAGACTGGTATTATAGTTCTTCGCCAACCAATCCTTAATGTCTTGAAGCTCTTCTAATCTATAATAAATGGTAACACTAACAGCATTATCAGACCAATTAGTCTGCAACTCCTTGATTGTTTCTAATTGATTTATAGCTGTAACATCTTTAGCGACCTTAGTATGCTTGGGAAATTTGCAAGGGAACTCAACAACAACCGTACCTCTATCTTCAGTTCCATCGAAGTTCTTAACAAACTCGATAGGGTATCCGCTCTGTCTACACTTTTCAACAAGAGGGATATCACTCGCCATCCTAATGCGTCTGATAAAGAAATGAGAATAACCAGGATGAGCTCCAGGAGTAACACCGCTGAGCAATGATAGTGTTCCACTAGGTTTGACTGTTGTAAGCTTAATGCTTTCAGGGAAACCATGTTCTGCGCTGTATGCTTTATCAAACTCCCTTAAGTACTCATATACCCCTGGGAGCCACGACTTCTGTTCTTCAGTTGCCATTGCATAGCCTGTGATACCAATACCCATTCTAAAATGTTTATGGACAATTGCTTCTGTTTTTTTCTGATGACATTTGATAGCTAAACTATGTTTGCATATTTTATATAACATCGTCACTACTTCCTTCATCTCTTCAAGAGAAGTTATGTTTGGAAGATGTGTTTCAGCAAGACAACATGTTTCATCTTTAGCTAAACTTTGTTCTGCACAAGGATTGTAGCCTAATACATCGGGATCAGGGTACTGTATCTCACCAAGTCGGCCACAACTTTGTGATAATTCTAAGTTGATAAGTCCATATGGTTCTCCACTACCGTTGTAACCATTCCAAAATTGTGGTAACAATTTAGAGATGTCATTACATACAACAGAATTATTAGACATTGCTCTCCAGTTTGGGATATCACCTGATCCCCAATTCTTAGCGGATAAGAATTCTATATCATCATAATCGCCAATAGCTATTTGAGCTGACCGTCTTACGTTACCAGCAACAACAATACTACCAATGATATTCATAATATCTAAACAATCAATTGGCCGTAACTGCTTACCTCTTCTATTATCTAAGACATTACATATATTAGTCATACCTTCCACTAGATCACCTGGACCACTAGCTGTACCACCAAACCCTTTAATAGGTGTTCCTTTACCTCTTACACAAACTGTAGAATATGTAAATCCACCATCGCCGTAGAAATATGCTTTTAATACTTTACCTAATAGTTTAACCCAACCTTCTCTACTATCTGGAACTATAAAATCTGCATCATTAGTATCCAATTTAACGATTTTAATTTTCTTCTTACGGACTTTCGGAAGTTTATAAACAAATTCTCTTTGAATGTTATAACCAACTCCACTACCCAACATTAGCATATCGAATGCCCACGTAAACGGATCTATTGGGTGATCAATAACAGTGAATGCGCAGTTTTGTAAACTAGGTAAACCTAATTTATCAACAGTCTTAGTCCCTAGTTGCCATAAAAACCTACCAGCAACAGTACCTTTTAACTGATGATGGATTTCTTTAGCTCTTATAATTTCTTCGGGAGTGAATGGGACTTTTAATTGTTTAACTGCTCCATCAATTACTCTATCGATTGATTGAACATAATCTTCTGATCCAGCGTTTAAGTTGTCTTCTTTTAATCTTCGGGAATAGGTTCTTTTATAAGTGATATAACCTATTTCTCCCCAGGGAATAACAGGCTTCTTATCTAGTGCATTGCTCAAGTGCGGCTCCTACATATTAGTGTTAAGATTGAAATTTTAGTTAGTTTTTACTGAGAATATTTTCTATATAAAAGGTGAACGTGATAGGAATTAAGTATTGAAAGGGAATTATATATTTGGACCATATTGCGTCTCCTGCTATGGTATATCGTTAGAAAGATTGTACATTTATTCTACCAGTCTCAGTTGTTAAAATGCAGATAATTTGTCTTCTATATCCCTGTTATAATGATAATATACTGAATCCATGAAAGGATATATCTTGATCAAAATTTTAGAACTAGGACATTTCAATAACTGGAACGAATGGTACTCAAAAAGAAAAATAGCACTAACAGAATTGGAGATTACAGCTCATGAGAATCAACCAGTAATATTAGGGCTTAATGAAGATAAACAATTAGGTATAGTTAAAGGTGGTTATATAGTCCCTTTATTAGATTACTTCCCAAGCAAAATAGGAGCAAAGAATGATGAGCAAAAAATTGCGTTATCATTACTTAAGGATGAAAAGATTCCATTAAAAATCATTAGTGGAGTGGCTGGCTCAGGCAAAACTATGCTAGCATGTGCACATGCTATGCAGCAATTAAGACGCGGCGATAAGGCTAAGATAATTATCGCTAAGAGTATGACACCTGTGGGTAGGGAGATAGGTCACCTGAAGGGTTCAATGGAAGATAAAGTCAAGCCATGGTTAGGTCCATTTTACGACAACTTTATAGAATGTGGAGTAGCTCCATATGAAATCGATGCAATGGTAGATGAGGGGGTTATGGAAATCACTCCAATTACTTTCATTCAGGGTCGATCAATATCTAATGCGGTTATTATTATAGATGAAGTGCAAAATCTAGATATGAACGTATTAAAGCAGATAATTACTCGTGCTGCGCAAGGTAGTGAGATAATCTTACTCGGAGATGGGACTCAAATCTTCGAAAGAGTTAACAGTGGTTCAATTGATACTCTGGTAGAAAAGGGGCGTGAATCAAATGTGGTAGGTGCAATTCATCTATCTAAAAGCCTCAGGTCCTCTCTAGCAGATTGGGCCGTTACCAACCTCTAGGAGTCAAGATGAAAATAAGATTGGTTAGCAAAACAACTGTCGATCCTTCCTACATAAAGTATCTACTTGAAGAGATAGGGGTTCCAGAAGAGTTTAAGAGTGTGATAGAAGAACCAGAAGGACTAATCGCTTATATAGCTAGAGTAAGTAGTTCCAACCAAGCGAATAGCAAGTACGCAGGACTCATACGCTATTGTATGAGTCATGGCCATTGGTCTATATTAGAGATGGCCAACGCCGTATTTGAAATAGAGACATCTAGAGCAATCTCACCTCAAATTCTAAGACATAGAAGCTTCTCATTCCAAGAGTTCTCTCAAAGATATGCCGCGGTAGATAGTAGTGGTATAGAGATATATGCTGCTCGTAGACAGGATATTAAGAATAGGCAGAACTCTATCGCAGATATCTCTCCTGAGATAGCCGCTGAGTGGGACAGACGTCAACTAGAGAACTGGAAGAGTTCCTTTGAGCACTACACATGGGCTCTAGATAATGAGATTGCTAAGGAGTGTGCTAGGATGGTCCTACCACTACAGACGAAGACGCGGATGTTCATGAACGGCACATTGCGCTCATGGGTTCACTACATCTCATTACGGGCTGACACTGCTACGCAGGCGGAGCACCAGGAAATAGCCAGTTCTATTAAAGCTCAGCTATGTGAGACGTTCCCAATAGTTGCAGAAGCAGCCCAGTGGATTACTTCTCCTTAATCTGTTGTTCCATTCTCTTAACCAACTCATCCCAGTTACCACCATCAGCATGAGTAGAGTATACTCTCTGTCTCATTATGTCGGGTCCCTTATGAGATCTAATATCTCTAAGGTTTGCAGCACAGTGGCCTAACTCATGCCATACAAGCTCACGCTTGCGGATCGAAGGTAAATCTTTATAATGATTATAACTAATCACTATTTTCTTATCTTTATATGAATAAAAACCATGCCAATCACAACTAGAATCGTTATAAGCACACGCTTTAGAACTAAGCTCTATTGGGCATTCATCTATAGGTAGGTTAAAATGCACAGCAAATTGTTGTGCGTATAGAAAAGCGGTAAATGCAGCTGTAACTATAGACATAGTTACACCCTCTTTGCTTTACGCCCCTTTATTGTCTCTATTGCAGTTTTTCCATTCGAAGCACTATCTTTAAAAGCAGCTCTTCTTCTGACCATCTCTTTAGCTGCGGCATCCTTCTCTGGAGTACCGCCGATCATAGTGTTCTGCTTCTTTTTATACTTAGCTTCTCTAGCAGCTTGTTCATCACCAATACTGGCACTATTAACTTGCTTATAATCAAGTGCGTTTGCTGGATTATCTTCTGTGTTAGTAGGCTTATTCATCTTAGTATAATTTAGAGCAGGACCTGGTTTTATAGTCTTTTCAATCGACCACTGACCCATATCATCGATTTTAACAAACTCTTCTTTAACTACACCGGCTCCAGCACCATCATTTGGCATTCCAGCTATTCCACCGCCGCCAGCAGTAGCCATTTTCTGTAAGACTTTTTCCACTTCTTCAATGTACTCTAAAGGCACTTCATCAAGTTGCTTAGATTTTGTAAGTATAGCCACAACGTAGTCTTTTATGTCAGTAGAATTCATATATTCAGCCTATTAAATGGTTTGATTATATCTATATAATACCAGGTTAGCCTATGAGCTAGCCAACTTAACTAATACGGAGGATACCTATGCACAGCAATGATAACCATGAAAAAAGAGAAATATTGGTCAATCATTTCGACGAAAAGCATGCACAAGAGTTCAGAAACCATGTTTTAAGTATAGCTGAACGAGGTGAAGAGATTGTTATCCCAATCTACATAGATAGTTATGGTGGTAATGTTGACTCTCTAGCCAAGATGATCGAGACAATGGATAACGTTCCCAATAGGTTTATTACGATTTGTCAAGGAAAAGCAATGAGTTGTGGGGCGATTCTCCTCTCACACGGAGATATAAGATACTGCGGCAAATACAGTAGAATAATGATCCACCATGTCCACAGTGGCTCTTGGGGAGATACATACTCATTACAAGCTATCTCTGAGGAAACAACTCGCATGAATCAAGTGTTTAGTGAGTTACTTGCTGAGAATTGTGGTAAAACATACGAAGAATTACAAGCACTTATCAAAGACACTACAAGCGGTAAAGAAATTTGGATGGATGCAGAAAGTGCATTCAAATTTGGAATTGTAGATCACGTCGGCACACCCCTTATCACTCCGGTAATTCAATTTGCATTAAACACATCTCCTGACAAAGAAAGACTAACCGATGAGGATAAAGGTGTAAAAAAGAAACGTAAAACCGAACCGAAAAAGATAAAATCTGTTAGAAAAAAGAGGAGTGTTAAAAGTGCTAAATGATCCTACCAAAGTTGTAGTTGGCCCAGAAGACATTAAGAACATTGAAGAGTTCTTTGGCCATTTCAGAATTCCAGTGCCAGAGGGTCTTCAGACTCAAATAGATGCCTATAAGAAAGATCCATCTAACTATACGTTAGATCAACAGAAACTACTAAGAGTTGAAGTAGCGCACGCTATTGTGAGCTCAGATCATGAACTAATGAAAGATGATGTATTTGATAATATTACGAATAATTGCGATAAAGAGTGGTTTGAATCACAATTCCAAAGAGATATGGAAGATGCTTTTTCAGAAAAAGATTAATCTTTTGATTCTTCAGGCTTTTTATTTAGTGCAGCAAGATTCCTAGATCTCTCACGGAGAGATTTAGGAATAGCATCATGTTCGGCAGCGTGATCAAGTATTTTACCTCTAATCCGCTGTTCGGCATACTTAGTAAAAGTATTTTCACCCTCTTTAGAAGTACGAGAAGCAACATCATGGTCATATTTATGCACAGCATCTACTAGACCATGAACACCAGCAAAATGAAGATCTTCATCTTTAATATGGGGCGGAATCTTTCCAGAACTTCTTAATATATTCAGCTGCTTATTAATAAGTGGGGCATGCTCAGCGGTGAAATCTTCGAATATCTTTTTGTTTTTGGGGTCTTTTAAGCTCATACATTTATTATACCATGGTTCATCTATGAGTAAGCCAGTCAACTATTGTATAACACATTAGTACGATAGTTTAAGGAGATCGAGATGAAAAGGTTATTACTAATATTAACCATACTAACAATGGGGTGCACCCATACTAAAGACATTAAGACGCAAGAGATTGAAGTAGTAAAAAAGAAAATATCAGTATATGAGCTAATTGGTAAATCGGTCTATCGCATAAGCAGCGGTGGTGGTGATGGTGGTTGGGGCACAGGATTTGCAGTTAAAGCAGCTTCCAATAAGACATATATCCTAACAAATGGACATATATGTCATTCTCTAAATCGCACAGATAAATTATATTCGTTTGATGGAGAAAAATATAAAGTAAAAGTGGAAGCTGAAGATGATTACCATGATCTATGTATATTACAGGCGCCAAAGAATGCTAAACCCTTAAAAGTGAGTGAAAAAGACCCTAAATATAGGGATAAGATATACACTGCAGGTTTTCCAGCGATACCAGAGATGACAACAGCGAGTGGAATAGTTCTTACAATAGATAAAGATAATGCAGGTATGCTAGATGATACACCTATTGAAAAGTGTGTAGGTCCAAAATATAAAGTCGGCACAAGTAGTGTTATGGGAATGTTTGGACCATTAATGATACCAGAGTGCAATATGATTGCTCCGAGATTACAAACATCGGTAAAATCAAATCCCGGCGCATCAGGGTCTCCAATGATAAATTCACGCGGTGAAGTTATTGGTGTGCTGATGGCTACTATAGGCAAAATTCAATTCGCACAAATGGTTCCTTTAGATTATGTGAGGAGCTTTTTAGATAAACACTGACATATGGAGGGTGCATGCGCGCACTATACCAACGAGCCAAATCTGGCAAAATCAAGTATTTAACATTTTGGACTGAAGATGCTTTCTTATGTTCTAAGTGGGGAACAACCTGCTCCAATAAAGTGCAGAGTACTCGCAAGGAGTGCGAACCTAAGAATACAGGTAAAGCAAACGCAACTACCGCAGCAGAACAAGCTCTCTTAGAGATGGAAGCTAAAATCACTAAAAAGATGGAGAATGGCTATGTTGAAGACATCGCTAGTCTCGATGAAGATCCAACCGCAGATATCACCCTTGACAATTTGCCTAAGTCCTTTACCCCGTGCAAACCAGCACCGGAAAAGAATATTTCAAAGAAATTCCTTAATCATTCAGATACTTACGGTCAACGTAAGCGCGATGGTCATTGCATTATCCTCGTTAAAACAGAGAGCGGAGAGTGTAAGGTTTATTCCCGCGGTATGGATGATATTACAGTGAGTATGTGTGTTATCCCTGAGGTTAATGCGGCGCAAGCTAAGTTGAAGCATGGATCAATGATCCTCACTGAATTCTGCTGCATTATTAATGGTAAAGATAACACACGTGCTATTTCCCGTATAGTGAGACAGAAAGATCCTTTTAAAGTTAAAGAGCGTTATGCTGAGTATGCTGCACAGGGTTCATTCCTTATTGCTCCATTTGATGTTATGTTCTTAGATGGTGAGTTCAAAGGTAATCTACCATATAAAGAGCGACATGCGTTAGTTAGTGCTCTTCTTCCTAATGTCCCAGATATCTTAGATAATTGGCAGGATGAAGTGGCTAATGCGAAAGCCCAAGATTGGGAAGGATTCGTACTTCGCAATGATACTCTTGGTAGTAAGATTCACTACACAACAAACGGTAAGGCAGACAAAGCCGGATCATTTAAGTATGTCTTTACGCAAGAAGACGATTTCATTGTTACAGGTGCAGTTAAAGGTAAAGCTGGTAAGCAGACAGGAATGTATGCTCAGTTCAATCTAGCTCAAGTGTTCGCTGATGGAAGCATGCTTGACTGCGGTAACTGCGGTCCCGGTAAATTGAAGCATGATCGCCTCGCAGAACTAACAAAGGAAATAGATGATGGCAATCTAAACTTTCCTTTTACGGTTCAAGTAGAATATAGGGGTCAACAACCAGATTCAGGTAAGCTAACGTTCCCACAGTTATGTGAAGTTAGGTACGATAAGAAGCCTGAAGAATGTACTACAGATTTCGTAACGGAGGCATAATGAATAGAAGAGACGTATTAAAGTCATTTCCCTTAATAGGGGTAAATACATGAGTTCACCTGTAAATATAATTGACAATGAGAAGTTTAAACTCTGCTATATAGAGGGGAACCTTGCATGGTTTACTACAGCGGAACTCGATAAACAATGGGGCGATGACTGGAATGATGCTCCGTATGAGCACAATGCTGGATCTCCCTATGAGTGGAGAGAAGGAAGCGATGAACCTGAATACAAGTTGATGCGGGTAGTATTCTATACTCAAATGGAGACACCTGCTGATATATCTGGCTGTAACAGTCCGTATTCAGTACAAGCTATAAATGCTGGCGCAGTAGCATGGTTAGTTGAGAGATATGGTAAAAAATGCGCAACTATTAGCGCTGGTTGCACTCCTGAGAAATTTATGGCTACAGTTAAAGAAGCTGGTGGAGATGTCTTTATGCAAGTTTGACTAGTCGGTCAACTTATAATACGTACCATAAACAATAGGTGGGTATATGGCTGGGAGTATAATAATTACATTAAGGCAAGTTGGAAGGAACAGATGGCACTTGATTGCACCCAAGGGACACCAGCTGGGCCCAGAGTATTACGGCGATGAGTATAATGCAATCAGTTGGGCTCAAAACTGGATATCGAGTTTTAACAATTGGACACTTAAAATAGAAGGAAACAAAGATGAGAAAACAAATTGAATTTCTAGATAGAATGTTCGATAGACTAAAGAATAGACAGGAAATCCTAGAATTCTTAAAGCTAAATAGGTTGATCAATGACGATCAGTTGCAAACTATCTTACACGAGCAACATAATACACATTCAACAGTAATCGCTGGATTGCTAGCGAACCTAGTTAAAGAAGAGAAAGTTCAAATGGTCTCTTATGACTGGACAATCCTTCCTAAAGAAACTATGAAACTAACTATCGTAACTGATCTTGACAAAAAAGAGTTTATATACTCTGTATAAAATATACCGATTCGATATGCACATGGATAAGAAAAGCATTTTTGAATTAGTTAATTTTTAACAAGGAGTATCAGATGTCTACGAAGCAAGTACAAGCAGTTATCAATGCTGTAACGACTGTACTAGGAAGCGAATTCACACCTAGTACAACAAACGTTTTAAATGTTATCACGAAAGAGCAAAAAGCAGAAATTCGTGAAATAGTTTTTAACGGAATTCTTAACGGCGAAGTTGTTTTCAACAAAGATCTCAGCGACGAAGCTGAAATCAAACGTTATGTTAACGGCATGGTCGACAATCATCTTCGCAAATCGAAGATTCTTAATGGCGGTAATACTTACAAACCTTCTGGCAACGGTGCTAAGCGCGATCCTCAACTACGTGAATTAGGTAAGTTGCTTAAAACATTTGAGCCTGGTACTGAAATGTACGCAAATGTTGAACAAAGCATCAGCAATCGCACAACTCAACTTCACGCAGAAAAAAGTCAACAGCAAGTAGCGAACGTTCGCGCCTCTATTGACACTTCGGTTCTTCCCGAAAATCTTGCCTCAATGCTTGCAGAATAGTGCAACCTTTTGGAAAAGATGTAAGGTAGAAATACCCTACGTCTTTCCATTTTTATAGGATTCATTATGCAGAAGTTTGAACAAAGACATAACGACGCACACCATAATAGAAGAGTCTCCCGTAAGATTAGAAAGTTTCATCGCAACGGTATGAGATATAACATTTCTAAGTCACGACATTATTGTGAATCTGAGGAAGAATATTATTGGAGTCATGACGGTCAATGGGCAGATATAAACAATGAAGATTATGAAGCAAATAGTCACGATTTTGAAATCAATAAAAGATGTATAAGATTCACAGGTATTCAAACACGGTAAGGAAAAGCTATGGCAAAAGAAAAAGGTAAGTTTAAACTTATTAAGAAAACTAATTTCACAGATCTTGGTGAAAATTCATATTTAGCTGAATCCGATTTGTGTTTCCAAGATGATGAATCGATTTTTCAATTCAAGTTTGAAGAGCCAAAAAACAACTCAAAAGAAACTATTGAGCCAGGTATTTACTCTTTAGAAGAAAAGTCTGGACATATCTTTACAAAGAAAACTGATGTCAGAGATAGAACACTGTTAACATCTATTGTGAACACGAAGTCTATCACTGATGAAGCAGATATATTCTTTAACAACCTCGATGTATACGAGAAGCTAGACGAACCAAAGTCTAGAAAGATTCTTCTATACTCTGACCCCGGCATGGGTAAGACTGCAACTATTACGCAGTATTGTCAGTCAGCATTGGAGAAAGACCCTGGAACCGTGGTTCTTATATGGCCTACGTCTCAGATCGAAGCTCATGATGTAAGTGAATTTCTCAGCAAAAACAGTATCTACGATGAGAAGTGCACCCGTCTCATCTTAGTAATGGAAGACATTGGTGGCGGAGAACGCGAAGGCAATGGTGGAGCCAGGGCAGTTGATTCTGCAATGTTGGACTTACTTGATGGTATTCAGGTTACATTCAAGTTGCCCACTCTTATTATTGCAACAACGAATTACCCTCAAAACCTATTGTCTGCACTTGCTGACAGACCTGGTCGTTTCGACTTGATACTTCAGTTAAAGCCACCTTCTTATGAAGAGCAAATAGCATTAGTTGAGTTCATAAGTAAAGAACTATTATCAGATGAAGATAAGAAAGCTTTCAAAGCTAAAGGCGCAAGAGACTTCAGTATCGCCCATCTTAAGGAAATCGTTATCCGAAGTATGCTTCACAAGAAGAGTATCTCTTCTACAGTGAAAGAGATAATTGAGCACCGCAGTCGTTTTAAAGATGGGTTCGAAGAAAAAAATGATGTTGGGTTTGGAAGATGAAAAGAAAAACCATTATCTTAAATGGTGGCGATTTACCCACCGTTAAAGATATAGTAGACACAATTAGTAGATTAAGAAAAGACTATAAGCTCTTATCGAAGTTTCAGGGTACTAATGATAAAGAAGATCCTAATTCGTATAAGAGCGTTATCGCTTTCCTTGAGATGTTAGTTAAAAGAGAGAAACGCAACCTCCCTAAAGAAAAAGAGGGAGTCATAGACAATCATATGGATATCATGATCGACATGGTTGCTACTCACATGAGTGAAATGGACGATTGGGAAGTAAAGAGAACAATCGAAGAAACTAACTTTAAAAAGATATTTGGAGAGAAAAAAGATTGATTGTAAAAAATGCAATAAATCAAGTACTGATGTATTAAAGTGGTTACCTAAAATATCTCTTTGTGAAAAGTGTTATAAAAAACAATGGAAACTAAATAATGCTCACAAAGAGAAGGAGAATAATAAATCTTACTATGATAATAATAAGATCAAAATTAAGCAATATCAGGAAGAATATAGAAAAGAAAATCCTGATAAAATTAAAGAATCTAGTGTTATTTATAGAAAAAATAATAAAGATAAGATTGCAAAAAAGCAACAAGAATGGAATAATAGTAATAAAAACAATATATCTAAGTATCAGAAAGAATATAGAAAGAATAATCAGGGGAAAAGGAATGCAATACGGGCTAAGTACAGAGCTGCTAAAATTCAACGTACTCCTCACTGGTTAACTAAAGAAGATTTAAAGCAAATAGAACTTATTTATATTAAAGCTAGGCAGTTAACCGTAGATACTGGAGTTAAACACCACGTAGATCATATCATTCCATTACAAGGAGAAAATGTAAGTGGTCTACATGTTATACAGAATTTACAAATAATAACAGCGAGTGAAAACTGTAGTAAAGGAAATAAATATGGGTAAGGTCTGGCATATATCAGATACGCACTTATCTTTCTTAGAAGATGGGGCAATTAGGAAGCCAATGCATCTGCGTAAGTGGAGTCATGGTGTGCCAGCTTATGAAGGATATCTACAAAAAATTCAAGACTTCGCACATGTAAACATTCGTGAAGAAGATTTTGTGGTTATTACTGGAGATATTACCCATGATATGAAGTTCGATTTCTTATTTCATTCACTTGAATGGTTGCGGGCTAGTATTCCGGGGACAATAGTGATTTGCCGTGGTAACCACGATAAGTACTGGGATCCAGGTTTCGCAAAGCAAAAAAATACATTACCTCGCTTTCATATTGTAGATGAGAAAGAGATGACATCTATCGGACCGTACATGTTCGGCTGTTACTCAGATCACGATACTAAAACTGAGGATATGATCAATGTTAATAACGATTATGTGGAGTTCGGTAAGAAGTTGGCTATACATGCTGCGCAGAAGAAGAAGATAGGTGTATTCATAAGTCATTATCCTGTCAGCCAGGCAACAGCACAAGCGATGACTAAGAACCATAAGCTTTATGCTTATCTATCTGGTCACGTACACTGCACATCTAACAAGTCAGATGAAGCTGGACCAGATGGTGTCGCTTGGAAGTGGTATGGGTTCAGTGCTAAGAAGACTGACGATCATACATTTGGTGGTTGCTACTTCTCAACTGGAACCACAGATGTATTGCTTGCTAAGCATAAGCAGATTTTTAAGGAGATTGAGTCTCTTAGAACATCGAGCATCGATAAGAAGAAGTTAAATGTATTCAAGAGTAAAGCGGCATCTGCCTTCAACTGTGAAGCTAAGATGGCAACGACATTCGAAAGAGTTGATCCTTTCAACCCAAGTAATACATTGGCTGGATTTATCTGCCGCAAGAAAGGTAATAGACAAGGTTCACTATACATCACCCATGTGAACGGTGTTCAGTGTGGTTCTCAGTTCATCTTTGGTACTCCTAAGTTAGCTTACCCTTACACAGATGAGTCAACTAAAAGAGAATACAAGGACATAGAAGCTGAGAGATATATGATAGCTGAGAAGTGGAATGGTATGAACGTATCATTCTTTAAGTACAAAGATGCTACAGGTAAGCAGTTCGTTTCAGCTAAGTCGAAAGGAGCACCTTTCTTATCAGATTCTGATATTGGTAACTTCTTTTCTCTTACTAAAGAGGCCATGCTGCAGCCTGAATTCTTAGATAGCATTCAAACTCTTGAAAAAAGCAAAGCTCAGTCTATGACGTTTGAGTTGTGTGGAACTAAAGAGCCGCACTTAGTCAAGTATGACTTTGAAATTAAGTTGGAACCTTTGTTCTTAACTAGACAACACGGTGGTATTAAACCTATTGATGGAACTCTAATCGATAGTGAACTTGCGAATGGAGATTGGAAAACGATGTGTCTTGGTCATCAACAAACAGACCTTGATGTAAATAAGATGTATCGCAAGTTGCATAACTTGGAACACAAGTATGAATATGAGCACTTCGTTACAGAGGGTAAAGTTTTATATTGTCTTGATAAGAACGGATATGTTATCGATAGGGTTATGTATAAGATAAAGCCTAAAGATATCGAAGAAGTCCATTGGCAGCGGTTCGATAAAGAGATTCAAGAGCGCGTTAAAGAAGCATCTAGAAAAATCAAAATGAATGAAGAAGCGATCTGTGAAAGAACTCTTAGAGAAGAGTTAGATATGGGTGATAAAGAGTGGGGTAAGTTTGGTAAACAAGTTTTAGCTTATGCGAATTCTGATGGTAACCAGGAAGCTAAAGTGATTCTAATGTGTGGTCTTCCTGGTGCAGGTAAGTCCACTGTGGCTAAGATTATGGCAAGTTATGGTTGGATAGTAGTTAACCAAGATGAGTTGGGTTCTCGAGGTGCATGTGCTAAGTATATGCGAATAATGCTTGAGAAAGGTAAGAACATAGTGGTTGACCGCTGTAACTTCAATGCACACCAGCGTAAGAACTGGATAGATATAGCCATCGAGTGTGGAGTAACCAATATCTCATGTGTTGAGTTCAAAACGAAACCTGATGTTTGCCTAAAACGAGCTGCAAAGCGCAAAGATCATCCTACTATTAAGAATGAAGAAGGTGCTAAGAAAGCTATTAGAAACATTAATAAAGATTGGACTAGCCCTCACAAACAAGAGGGATTCACGAGTATAAAGATTATTCAGAGACCGCAATCCGCGGACGGAATAGCCAAAGAGATCATGGAGAAGACATGAAAGACATTGTGATGAAAATTATAGATGAACCTTTTATATTTCTCATGATAATTATAGTTCTCATGCTTCTTCTATCTATGTGTGGAGAATCTAGAACTGATAAGAAACTAAGAATATACAGAGAATGTATGGAAGTAAAAAATGCAGATGTACAAACTTGTAAGGAGCTAGCAGGTGTCAAGAGCAATAATCGTTGATTTAGATGGTACACTTTGTAATTCACAGCACGCGATGAATTTCGCTGATGCTAATGGTGATATCGATTGGGAAAAGTGGACAGCATCAACCGCATTCGCTACTGTGAATACATGGTGCGCCGACATAGTAAGAGCCTTTGCAGCAGACAGATATCAAATCCTATTTTTAACTGCTCGTTCAGGTAATAAAGAGTTTAGGAAAATTACAGAAACATGGCTCCAAAACAATGCGTTTGGTTATTTTTCGTATAAATTAATTATGCGGGGAGAAATGGATAAACGCCCTGATGTTATTATAAAAGAAGAAATTTATAATAACCAAATTATGCCTTATTATAATGTTTCTTTCGCAATAGATGATAAAAAAGCTATCATCGATATGTGGAGAAGAATTGGAGTTCCAGCTTTACATTGTGCAGATTATTAACAGTTCTAACGAAGGAGAACATATGTCTAAAGGTTACACAATCAATTTTTTCGTCAACACATTAAAAGGAGTTACAAACACTCAGCTGAATAACAATGGGGTATTCAACGTGGTATCACCTCGTCTTGGGAGATTTAGCGTAAAAGCTAACACCCTAAACAACTTTCTTGGTGGACAAGCTGCATACATCGAGTATGGCACAGGTGCATTCGCAAAGCTTGGTAAGACTCCCCGTACTCGTCTTCTTAAAGCACTGAAGTTGCGAAAGCAGTTCGGCTACGTTAAGGTTTAATTCGCATTTTCCAGGAGACCGTAGTTACCGCAGGGTTACAGCGATGGACGGTTTACTTTAATGGCTAAGTCACATTGATGCTTAACATGTGAAGTGACGGCGACTACTATAGTGTCGGCGGTGATGGCAACAACCTGAACGTTGGCAGTGAGGTACTCGACTACACTGATACTGGTGTCACCTACAAGTAGTGGTGAGGTTGGTTGGCTACAACTCCCTAATAAGGCATAAAGGGCCAATATATAGATGCATAATTACGCAGATCAGTAGGGGATAAGGTTATGTGATACTTATATAAAACTTAAGGGGAGTCTCAGCGAAGATTACAAATCACGTTAGATGTAACCATGGATATGACAAAAAGCAGTTTTGCGGATGTACTGATAAATGTGAAACATCGCTCATTTTAAAACTCAATGAGGGAAAAATATGTTCTTAAGTCAAGCGCTAACAAGAATCAAGAATATTAAAAGCAAGTTGGCACGAGTCGATTTGGCTATTACGGCATGTGCTACCCATTATGAGGATAGCAACCCTGAATATAACTACGCAGCAGAGTGTAAGACACGCTCCACTTTATTGGATGAAGTCCGTGAACTTAAGACAAGAGTATTGCTAACGAATGCACAGACAAATGTCGTGTGGCAGAAAGATACAATGACTCTCGCACAGTTAATCCTTATTAATGCTGATCTAAGATCAGAGATGGCGTGGGTTACTAAACAACTAGCTGTTGGTCTAGAAGACGACAGCGGTTGGAGAAGTAAAACACGGTCGAAAGACGATATCAGAAAAGTGTATGCAGATGGATATAATAAGAATCTGCTACGTGTACAACTAGAATTACTTGAAACAAATAAAGAGCAGATCGATGGCCTAATGGCCTCAGTTAACAACTCTACTACGCTAGTATAAGCTAGCGTTTTAGATAGAGATAGAGTGAGCTACATCCTACTCCAGCTATGACCAGGCACTGATGATGACGATGAATCCAAAGGTTTAACGTTTATAGCTTAATGGTCACTTAAAGCTCAGATATCAAAGCTCAATACCCCTCGGGGTTATCGTAGTTCATTTTATCTCACCTTTATTAACTCGATTAATCATTAGGGATAGATAATGGATTACATTGTGGCATATTTAGTAATTTGGGTACTCATTTTTTTAGGTATTCCAGCAGTAGATAAGGTCTTCGGCAGTGGACAGCCTGATGGAGGCACGCTTGAAAAGTCAGCAGGATTTGCTACATTTTGGCCGTTGTTAATCCCATTTGGATTAAAAGTTGGAGTACTTTATCTGTTATATCTTGGATTTGTATTGATTTTACAACTAATTAAAAAAGTAATAGATTAATATTCAACTACAAAATAAATAATTCATGGTATAATATAAATGTCTGCAGGTAGCGGACGTAAACAATTAGAGAACGAGGTTATCGTTATGATTCAGTATGACTACGCCATATTCATTGGTAGAATGCAGCCACCCCACAAAGAACATATTAAGCAGATCGAACACGGATTAGAAATATCACACCATGTGATTATCGCACTTGGCTCACATCGTGCCGCACCAAATATCAAAAATCCATGGACAGCAGAGCAACGAGAAGAAATGATTCGTTCATGTTTTCCACCAGAAATACAACAAAGGTTGTTTTTCATTAAAGTTAGAGATTACTATTACAATGATACAACTTGGTTTACAGATCTCTACAATAATATTAATGGTGTATTATCGTTAGATTACCGTGAATCAAAAGAATTAAAACTATGCGTCACAGGTTGTAAGAAAGATGCCTCATCATGGTACTTAGACATGCTTCCTGAAAATTGGGTACGCGAACTCACTTTTAAACACAATATAATGAACGCAACAGATGTCCGTAATCTGTACTTCGCTAAAGATCTTAAATTCACTCAAAACCTACCTGATCCTGTGATTAGTTATCTGCAAGATATATCGGATACTCCTCTCATGCAGAATCTTTCAGAAGAGTGGAATTTTATTCAGGACTATAAAAAGATGTGGGCACAAGCACCTTACCCTGTGACTTTCGTAACAACTGATGCTGTTGTAGTAAAGAATGGGCACATATTAGTTGTTAAGCGGAAGTTCAATCCAGGTAAAGGCTTATTAGCTCTTCCAGGTGGTTTCTTAGACCAAAAGGAGAAGATACAAGGAGGTATGTTGAGGGAACTGAAGGAAGAGACACGTATCCTCATGCCTAAGCATAAACTAGAAGAAGCTATCGTAGATAAGCGTGTATTTGACCACCCAGAGAGATCCACTCGTGGACGGACTATTACGCATGCATTCTGTATCAAGTTACCTGATGGTGGACAACTACCGCAGGTTAAGGGTTCAGATGATGCTGAGCACGCTCTGTGGATACCAATCGCAGATTTATATATCAGAGAGAATGAATTCTATGAGGATCATTTGCATATCGCAACTTACTTTGTAAATAAGCTATAGGATACACGCTAAACTAATGCAGGTAGGAGGTTTGTTTATAAGCTTCTTTGTAGGCTATATGGTAGCCTCCATTCACCACATAAAAGCAAACGTAGACACCATGCGGAAACTAAAGGGAAATTAGGATTGTCCCCCCAATGAATATGAAAGGTAGGCAATGAGCAAGTACATATTTACAGGTAAAACTAAGCTACATGCAGGACATACGCTCAAACAAATTAAACGATGCTCAGATAACCTAATAGGTGGTTGGATTGAGAGTGAGTCTAATTTAAGTCAAAATGATAGCTGCTTTGTGTATGGCTATGCTAGGGTGTATGGCGACGCTAGGGTGTATGGCAACGCTCAGGTG
>Ga0114934_10000893_pt1 | contig 19314 bp, 14 predicted proteins | sample 4SBtaG_2_FD_99695 | JGI IMG/M metagenome (GOLD analysis project Ga0114934, IMG submission 99695) | Deep subsurface microbial communities from Kolumbo volcano to uncover new lineages of life (NeLLi) - 4SBTROV10_white metaG | ecosystem: Environmental > Aquatic > Marine > Volcanic ...
TATTTGTCTCAATTTTTATAATTTTACCTACAAATAAATGGGTTTTATTAGTAGTATTAGTAGTAATAATTTTAAAGTAAACTATATCATTAATTTCAAAAACTTGTTTTTTTGAAGTATCTGCTAAAAGATAATCATAGGGTTCTATAAGAGGAGTCATGTTATTCCCTGTATATTTTATAGTTTGCCAAGATATTTTTCTTTTAAAAAATTTAATTTCTAAAGGTTTTATAAAATAAATAAGTATAATTATAATAATAACATAAATATACCATTTATTGTAGCATTTCAATCTAGTATATTGTTTTTTTCTTGAGATAATCATTGCTTCAATTGAACTAAATAAAGATGTAGCTAAAGATAGACAAAAGAGAAAATATACATTAAATAAACTAAATTTTAAAATTAATGCCAAAGTAGTTATAATAATAAATTCACTAAGATAAAAAATAATCCCTTTTATTAACTCACCATTATAAACCTGGCCTAAGCCGGTTACAATAAAGGAAAGAATACCACTTAACCACCAATATCTTTTTTTCAATTTTGCTTCTCGCATTCTACTTATCCTTTTTTTTCTTATTAAAATAAATAGTTTGCATGTTTGTATTATCTATAAAATCAAAATCTTCATTCACTTTTTCAAAATCAAATTTTATGTTATTCTTTAAGGGATCTTGAAACATAAAATTATTACTATCTATAGTTATACTTTTAAAACCTGGCTTTTGGAAATCATTTAAGTCAGCATTTCCAAATTCAACAGGGCTTGTAAGTCTTCCAACTGTCCTACTTGTTATAACATTGAATACTTTATCAACAACTTTCGAATTACATACCGTTGATGCTATTTTTTTAAAAATAGAATTAAAAATATTAATCTGTCATTCCTAAAAGGTCATGTCCGTAGGATTTTTTACTAAAATAAAATTTCTCCTTTGAAAAGTCAAATTATATTTCTTTTGTTTAAAATATTTTCTCTTTTTATGAGTTGTCTCCTTTGAAAATAGTTTTAAAAATAAATTCTTTTTTATAAAATATAAAGAATTCTCTGTAACCATTTAATCGAACTGCAACAATGTGCTGACTTAAAGAAAAATAATTTTTAAATAATCGTCTTGTATGCCTGTAAGATAAATTTAACAATAAAGCAGCTTGTTTTATTGGAAAGAAGTCCAAATTTATTGTAAGGCATTAAATGGTTATCAACATGAGTGCATTTATGATATCTCTGAGTAGTAGGTTGTCCTTATGACTTTTTATTCTTGGACAACCTATTAATTATCGACTTCGTACTTGCCTTAAAATCTCACATTTTTTCATGACTTTATCCTCCTGGTTTTGGGTCATTTTTTATCTCCTTGAATTATATATTTTCATAATAATATACAATTAAAATACAATTAAAAAGAAATTTTATCGACTTCAAAAAGGAATTTTTGTCGATTTTGAGAAGAACATGACCTTTTAGCAATTATAGACCTTCGACATTTTATTTTTGAAATAATATACAAATTTGACTTTTCTTTTTTCAAAGATTAGATTAAAAATATGGGTACTATAAGTAAAAAAATTGATAAAGTAAAGTTATTTTCTGGTTTCATTTTTAAAAATTCCTCTATTTTAGATAAAGTTATCTCTATCTTAATAAAAAAATACGGTCCTATTGACTTACAGTCACAAATTTTTGAGTTCACACAAACAAACTACTACAAAAAGGAGATGGGCTCAAATCTAAAAAAAACCTTTGTTTCGTTTAAAAAACTGATTCCAAGAGAAAAGATAGCTAATGTTAAAATCTTTACCAATAAAATCGAAGACAAACTATCTCGAAACGGGAATCGTCAAATCAATATTGATCCAGGCTATGTTTCTTTGCCAAATGTTACATTAGCAACGACCAAGGATTATCAACACCGCATTTACATTGGAAAAGGGATTTATTTAGAGAATACTTTGCGTTTTAGAAAAGGCATTTATGATGATTGGGAATGGACTTATCCAGATTTTCAAACTAAAGAATACAAAATGTATTTTTTAGAAGTTCTTGAACTTTACAAAAAACAATTAAGGAAAATACAATGACTATTAACATTCTAGCTCATCCATTAGGGAAACATTACCTTTCACACTTACGCGACATCAATACAAAACCTGCCTTATTTAGAACCTTATCAAAAAAATTAACAACTTTACTTTTACTGCAAGCCACTGAAGATTTAACAACAAAAAACAAAAAAATTTCAACACCTTTGAAAAAAATAAATGCACCTTACATAAAAGAACAAATTGTCGTTATTCCAATTTTAAGAGCTGGCTTAGGAATGCTTGAAGCAGCCACTGAATTATTACCTGATGTAGATGTTGGATACATTGGTCTTGAACGAGACGAAAAAACTGCCATTGCATCTAGCTATTACAAAAAGTTTCCCTCTCTTAAAAATAAAAAAATCATTATTCTAGACCCCATGCTTGCCACAGGAGGCACTGTATTAAAAACGATTGAAACACTTCAAAAAGAAAAACCAAAATCAATAAAATTTGTTTCTATTATAGCGGCTCCTGAAGGAGTAAAAAAAATCAATACTATAGCTCCTGACGTTGAAATTTACACAGCTTCCTTAGACGAAAAACTCAATTCTCAAAAATATATTGTTCCTGGACTAGGTGATTTTGGAGACCGCTTGTATGGAACATTTTGATTTCTACAACGAATCTCAAGCTATCATTAACCCTAAAGATTTTATATCATCATCACCTGTGCCTGAAACATTTGTCCTTTTTTTCTTTTCTTCGTCTTTTCAAAATTCCCTAAAAGAAAAAAAAAGATGGCCTGGATTCCCTCCAGATTATTATCAATTTAATAATATTGGAATAAAAAGATTACCTATGGGTGCTGCCATGTCTGCTTTAACTTTAGAACTTCTCATTGAATCTGGCGCGAAAAAATTTATAGTCATAGGCACTGCTTGTTCTCTTAAAAAAAATCTAATGCCCTCAACACCAGTTTTAATTACTTCAGCAATTAGAGAGGAGGGCGTATCCTATCACTATTTTCCTTACAGCCGTATTATAAAAAACACTTCATCACAAGACAAAGTTTTGCAACAATTCCTCAATATTCCAGATGTCCAATCTTATACAACTTCTGCTTTCTTTAGAGAAACTGAAGAAAAAATTTTAAAGATCATACAAGAAGGGAGTGCTGTAATAGAAATGGAGGCAGCTTCACTTATAGCAGTAGCAAAATTTAGAAAAGTGAATCTCTCAATCATTGCTTTTATTAGTGATTCAATTATTAATTTAAAATGGGAGCAGCACAACAGAGACTACAAAAATGAAAATAAAATGATAAAAAAAATAATCGATTTTGCTTGTCAACTATAAATGAAATAAGCTAGGTTTAGAGATATGTTTTTTTTGACTTTTATTATTTCTCTTTATATATTTAAGGCATGAAATTAAGATATAAAATCCCTCTCCTTATTACTACCTTAGTTTTTTTAGCTGCCGCATCAATTTTTCTTTTTCTTTCTTTAAAATATAACAATCAGCTCAAGAAAGAATTTACCTATAGAATGAAATTAATGGCCTTAAATTTAAAAGTCAATGGAGAAAAATTACTCACAACTTCATCTGACACTCTGGCGTATCAGAAGATGAATTTAACCTTGGAAAAATCTTTGCTTGATTTATCACAATATCCAGGAGTTATCTATATTGTACTTCGAGATCGCAATAAAAAAATTGTAAAATTGAAATTTTTTGAAAATAAAAATTTATTAAACAAAAAAACAAAAGCCTCCTTTAATATTAACAAAATAAAAAAACAACTCATAAAGCGAAATTTCTGGTTTTCTTCAATTTATAAATTTTTCCTCTACAAAGAAGAATTAGTGACCATTAAAAAAAAGCCATCTTATTTTCAAAATTTAGCTTTATTAATAAAATATTGGAAACACAAAAGTCCAAAAATGATTTTACCAGTTCTTCAGTATTCAGAGCCTATTCAATTTTCCTATTCTGTAAGCAAAGGGAAAAATTTAAAAAAAACACTAGGCTATATTGACATAGGTGTATCAAAAAAATATATTAATTCTTTAATTCGCAATGTTTTTCAAAAATTAATCATCCCTGATCTAATTATTTTTTTAATAGTCGTAACATTAGCTATTTTATTAACTCTTGATATTATTTTGCCTATTGGTACTTTAGAAAAGGGAGCACGCCTTTTAGCAAATGGCAAACTCAAGCACAGGATAAAACTTAAACGAAAGGACGAATTTGGAAAATTTGCAGAAACTTTTAATCTTATGGCTCAAAAATTAAGCAAAACTCTGCAAGAATTAAAAGACAAATATGAAGAAGTCCAGAAACTTTTTAAACTAGCAACTGAAGACGGGTTAACAAAAGCTTTTGTTCACAGATTTCTCATGGAACTTTTAGATAAAGAGATAGAGAGAAGTAAACGCAACAATTCTTATCTTTCTTTTATTATGACAGATATTGATCATTTTAAAAAATTTAATGACACTTATGGACATCAAACTGGTGATTATGTTTTAGAACAAGTGTCAAAAACTTTCTTAAAAAATGTACGTAAAAATATTGATATTGTTGGTCGCTATGGCGGCGAAGAGTTTGGAATCATTTTACCTGACACAGACAAAAATGGGGCTCTACAAACAGCAGAAAAATTACGAAAATTAGTAGCAGCTCAAAAACACAAATTTAAAGGAAATGAATTCCAAGTACAAATATCTTTGGGTGTATCAACTATAAAATCAGGGAGCACAACTAAAGAAACTCTTGTTAAATGGGCTGACAAAGCTCTTTATAATTCAAAAGAAACAGGTCGCAATAAAACTTCTTTTACAACTGGTGATAAAAATGTTTAGAAAACTTTCTTTTTTATTTATCTTTATAGCTATTTCAATTTCTGCTGCCAATTTTCATCTAAGTACTCCAACCTTATTGTATGGACCAGGCTTTGTTGCTACTACTGAAAATATTTCTTCTATGAACATAAATGCTGCAGGATTGTACAGAATTCTCTACACAGAATTTCTTATTAATTTTGACTCATCCTATTCATTTAATTATATAGGAGCTGGTCATTTTTTTAAAAATTTTGGAAATTTAGGGCTATCTTTTTACAATAACAAAGAAGAAACCAATCAAATTATCACTTTGGGGTATGGCAAAAAATTATGGAAATTTTTTATTTTTGGATTTAATATTCAAAATATACATAGTTCTAAATTAAACGAAATTTCCTTTAACCCAGGTATACTGCTTTATTTTAAAATGCGTCATACTTTCAGAAAATTATCTATTGGCTTTTCCCCTGCTAACTGGCTTAATAGAGCCGGATTATCAGAATATAACTTGGCTTTATCTGCTACATTCAAAAAAAAATATGGTCGTACATTTATCTACACTCTAGGGGCTAATTTTGATAATTCTTTTCATTATAAAAAATTTTCTTTTAATACTGAATTTGAATTATTTAGGTATTTTTTTCTTAATTTAGGCCTTCAAAATAACGCCCTACTTATTGGGAATACTTTAAAAATGAAAAGAGATGCCCTCTATGCCGGGTTATATATTGATTATAGTGAAAATAATATGATGGGTTCTATTTCTTATAGACGCCTAATAGTAAGACCTCCTAAAAAATTAAAAAGATACCACAGCAAAAAAAATTATAAAAAGACTTATACCAAAACAAAAAAGGCAAAGATATCTCATGAAAAAAAGCAAGTTTTTGAAGTTACAGATGAAGAAAAACTTCAGCAACGAGAATTATTAGAAAAAGGGATCTCGCTTTATTCAAAAGATAAATTATATGAAGCTCTTAAACTTTGGAAGAAAGTTTTAACTATCAGTGAGACTACTGACTACGCAAATCAGGCACGAGGATATATTGAACTTGTGACGAATGAATTAAAAACAATTAAAAGGAAATAATAAAAAAAATTAAATATAGGGAAAAAGTTTTAGCTATTATAGCAATAATTTTTCCCGTGCTATTATAAAAAATCTTTTGTATATAAAGCAACAATTCAAGATAAAATAAAATGAAAAATATTGTATATTGGTTAAAAAATTTCTTTTTTCCCTCAAAATGTCTTCTATGTCAACGACCGCTAACTAATTCAAATCTTGTGTGTCATGAGTGTTATAAATCTTTACAAGAAGAAATAAAGGTCAAAATAAAACAATGTCAAAAATGTGGGAAGCCCCTTTCTTTGCTCAGCAATAGTTCTATTTGTATTGACTGTCAACATCGATCTTTTCCATACAAGAAGATAAAAACTCTTGGCTTGTACAAAGATAAACTAAAAGATTTGATTCATTTCTATAAATTTCGAAATCGCTGGAGTTTATCTTACATTTTTTATCAACTACTACAAATTCACTCTTCTAAGTTATTTTTTGATGTAGATTACATTATTCCCATTCCCCTTAGCTCCCAGCGACTATCAAAACGAGGCTACAATCAAGCTAGACTAATAGCAGAACAAATAAAAAAAATCATACAAAAACCCATTGCACATAATCTTTTAATTCGAAAAAAAGATACGCCACACCAAAGTCTCCTGACAAAGGCTGAAAGAGAAAAAAATCTAACTGATGCCTTTGATGTAAAATATGACGCAAAATATAGGCACAAACGCTTTCTATTAGTAGATGACGTAATAACAACAGGGACGACCATCACAGAGGCTGCAAAAACTTTAAAAAACTTAAAACCACAAACAATTGTAATTTTTGCTATTGCAAAGGCAATTTAATTTGCTTTTTCTTTTTTTTTTTAGTATGTTCTCGCAAACAAAGGAATTTGTTTTAATTTTATTATTTTGAGGAAAGAATGCCGAAGAAAAAAAAATCATCTCTTCTGTCAATGCTTGAAAATCCAGATAAAAAAAAGATAAAAAAATTAAAAAACATCATTGTTGAAAAAGACAACAAATTAGATGATGTTAATATTTTTTTACAAAGTATTTTAGATAGTTCAACTGAATACGCCATTATAGCGGTAGATAATCATAAAATAATTCAATCGTGGAACACAGGTGCCAAAAATATTTTTGGCTATACCTATGACGAAGTAGTAGGAATTAAAAATCTTTCTTTTCTTATTCCAAAGCAGGAAAACAAAAGCCAACAAGCTAAAAAAGCTATAAAAAAGAAAATTGCAACCTCTGGAATATGGGAAGGTGAAACTTTACGAAAACGAAAAAACGGCACTACTTTTTATGCTCGTATTGTTGTAACACCGCTTAGAAACAAAAAAAATGAATTAATAGGTTCTTTAGCCATTATTCGAGATATTACAAAAGAGAAAAAATTACAAGAAGAAAATTGGAACAGGCAAATTTTAAGTGACAAAATATTTAATTCTATTCCTTCGCCCATTATTTTGATCAACAGTAAATACAAAATTGAACGTGCAAATACATCTTTTTTAGAATTATCCAAAAAAAAAGAACAACAACTTATAAAATTCAATCTTTGTGAAGCTCTGCATTATATTGATAAAACCATTCTTGAAAAAAATTGCTTTCTCTTGAAGAAAATAAAAAAAGCCAAAATTACTGATACCGTATTTGAAGTAGAATTAGAATTACTAACATATTACAAACGAAAAAAAATTAAAAAATTTTTTATTACCAAAATTATCCCTTTTGAACTTTTTGAAGATAAACATTTCCTCATTATTTTTAATGATTACACAGAACGCAGAAACCTACAGAGAAAAATCAAAGAGAATATAAGACTTCTTGAAAAAAAGGTAGAAGAAAGAACAGAAAAAATAAAAAAAACTAATCAACAGCTTATCACTGATTTAGAAAGTGCTAAACTTATACAAAAATCTCTTCTTACTAATAATATTGATAGGATTCCCCAATACAATTATTCCTATATTTATATCCCCTCAGAATTGATTGGCGGAGATTTCTTTGCTGTCAAAAAAATCGATGAAGAAAATTTTTATTTTTATATTTCTGATGTGTCAGGACATGGAGTATCCGCTGCTATGCTCACTGTCTTTATTCAACAAAGCTTACCACACATTATTTCTGTCCAAAAAAATTTTTCACCAGGTCGTACTTTAACAGAATTGAATCGTCAATTTTTTAAAGAAAAATTATCCAATTCCCACTTTGTCACTGTTTTTCTTTGTGTGCTTAATATAAAAACTCATACTTTAAAATATGCCGTAGCTGGACATCACAATAGTCTCATTTTTAATCCTTCAAAAAATAAATTTTCTTTTTTTGGGTATTTTAGTAAACCAATAGGTTTTATGGAAAACTATGAATATGAAAACAAAGAAATATCTCTCGCAGAAAATGATACCCTATTATTTTACACTGACGGATTAACAGAAATATTTAATAAAGAAAACAACTTAGCCTTTAACAATGAAAAACTCATGCAGTTCATCAAAAAAAACTCAAAGGAATCAGAGTCAAAGCTGCTTAAAAATATTGTGAAGCATGTCAAAACATTAAGAAGCAGAAAAACTTTTGAAGATGATATTGCTATTTTAAGTATAAAAAGATTTCAATAAGTTTCTAAAAATAATAAAAGAGAGCTGTCTCTCCTGTAAAATTCACAGAACTAGGGTACCCTATAGTATTATATAGGGCATAACCAAACATAATATCAAATCGGACATGATCTGATATTTTAAACCGAATTCCTGGTCCAACTCCTAGATTGATACGATATTTTTCTACAGTTCGACCAAACTCATCATAAGACGAACTATCATAATGGCCCTGCACACCAATATAATAGAGCAAATCTGCAAAGTCAGCAGCTTCATAAAGAGTGTGAATTCTTGCAAAACCAAGACTAATGAGAGAAAATTGAGCAGAAACATAAGGAGCAAAAGTAATTTGATAAGCTGTTTTACCATTCAAAAAACGATAAGACAATCCGTAGCCAGTAACAAATCCAGCTGCCACGCCTATACCATGTTTATACTCTGTATTAGAATTTGCAGCCTGAAGTCTTGCTGTAAAAAAAATCAAAATAAAAAAGAGAAATATTTTTTCCATATCATAAACCACCACCTTCTTTATTTAAAAGGTAATATAAATTAATGAAAAAGTCAATTTCAAATAAAAAAAATAATTATTCAGGTTCGATAATTTTAAATTCTTCTGATGAGGCCTTGCTTCCGAAAGAAAAATGTTTCACTTTTTCAAGTCTTTTGTTCAAAATCTCTTTTTGATACTTTAAATCATCTAAAGTATCTTTCACTCGAGAAACATTATGCAAAGTTTTTTGTGAATATTTTAAAAGTTCATCAGTATTTTTTCTAATCTTGTCATCATTTTTAGCCCATCTGTTCTGTATTAACAAAAATATTAAGAAACAAAGAATAAAAAGCAACAAAAAAATATTCAACAGAAAAATAAAAATAAAAATTTTATTTTTATACGGATATAAAACTTTTATCTTAAATCCACTATTATTAATATTTACAAAATGCTGATAATATTTTTTTTTATTGATTCGGATTAAAGTATATTTTTTTTGTGGTTCTGGCTGTTCTATACTATAAATAGGCTCATCAAAAGGATAGGCTAATATCTTTCTGGAATTCTGATATAAAAAAAGTATAAAATCCTTACTAATACCAAGATTGTCCCAAAGGCTTTGCAAGGAAAATCCAACAACAATATATCCAATTTTCATATTAAGAGCATTGTACAGGGGTCTCCTTGAAATACAAAGGAATTGATTAAAATCTAAACAATATTCTACTTTAAACTTTTGTTTAGTATTAAGAATATTCTTGATATCTAAACTTTTATTTTGTTGTAAGTAGTCAGTAGAAAGAAAAAGAGTTCCCTGTTTATTGTAGACTGAGATAAATCGTACATCAGAATATTTAGATTTCAATTCATTAAACCGATTTTGCAATTTTTTTATATTTTCATTTACATAATATTGCAAAATACTTGATTTAATAGTTTGGTCACTTGAAATAAAATTCACAACGGTTTGACTATGAGATAAATATTTTTTAAATTCAGAAGATACAGCCATAGAGCCTTTTTGCAATTGATGTAGATTATATTTATGTAAAAAAAGTAAAGGCAAAACTAAAGTTAAGAGCAAAAGCGAAGCACTAAGAATTAAAATTTTCTTTATTATACTTTTTTTCATAGAATATAAAACACCATCTTCCTTTTTTGAATTTTACCTATAATGACTTTTTTTATATTTTTCTTTTTTTTAAGTTTTCTGTAATAATCAAAATTAATATCTTTATTATCAACAATTAAAGCCAAGTCATTAATTCTTAAAATAGATGAGGATTTTTCAACAGATGAGGATAATGCAGATTCATTATTGATTACATATTCTAAAATAGATTGGAAATAAGCCTCTTTACTAAATTTTCGTTTTGCCAATCTATTATAAGATAAAGTTAAAGCATTAACAATTTTCACTTCAGGGTCAAAAGAGTTATGTCTATTTAAATACTCTATCATTTTCTTAGAAGGCAATAGCAAGGATTTTCGATGCAAAAGAGAAGCATAATCAATATTATCATTTAAAGCCGAAATCAAAGGCAAATAAGCATCACTACCAAGATATTTGCGGGAAATAGAAACTAAGGAATCCCCCAAATTTTGATTAAAGGGAGCAAAAAAAACTGCTTTAGATTTGGGCATAGCAACAGTAGGCGAAACTTTTTTCACATACACTCTTTGATTGCGCAATCTTGCGATTTCTTGTTTTAATTTTAAAACTTCTGCATCAGAAACTCCAGAAGACGGCTCATTAGTAGACACTTGTTGTTTGGTCGAAGCAAATTGAGGAATGAATTTAACCGTTATATCTTTAACTGTCTCATTCAAAGCTTTATCAATAGCTGAAATTGAAATATCATTTTTCCCAGGTGTAAGAGGGACGACTAAAGAAAAACTATTTTTTTCTTTGTTCAAAGTAGCAGGAGTATTATTTATATTGATTTTATCTAAATGATCTTCTTTGTAAAATCCACTTATTGTAACTTTGTCCACATTCACGACAGCAGGAATTTCATCAAGTTTTATTTCTGGACTTTTATCATCTTTTACAATAACAAACTTTTTCTCTGATTTCACATTATCAGAATCCAACATTGTCAAAGTGAAATTATTTTTTACTTTTTTAATGGGAGCATAAACTTGAAAAGATTTATTCTTAAAATCTACAGAAGCTCTAATTTTCCCTGGATTTAAAACAATACTTTTTAATTTTGGTTCAGTAAAGGTCCCAGTAAGAAGTACTTTTTTTTGGGATGTATAATTATTAAATTTATCAAGAGCAAATTTAGATTCTGAAGAACTATAAATAATTTTAGCAATATCAAAATTTTTCCCTTGATCTTTTGTATAAATCATGGCTGTTAAAACATTTTCCCCTTCTTGAAGACTAATTTTAGCAGAAAAAGTTTTTTTAGTTTTATCCACAGAGGCTTTGATATCACCTGGAGTTATTATTATCTCTTTTACATTACCAGAATAAGTTCCTTTTAAAACATATTCTGATTTTGTAACTTTTAGCTTAGATTTATCAATAGTCACAATAGGACGACCTGAAGTAAATTTTACGATGACCTCCTGTGTAGTCTTATTCCCAACGTAGTCATAAGCATCAAAGGTAAATTTATTTTCCCCCTGCTTCAAACTTACTTTTGTAGGAAAAAGATAAGTATAGGCTTCTTCTTTTGAAGGTTCAACAATAACATTAGTATCTTTTTCACGCAAATATACTTTTTTAATAGCAAAATCTTTAACTTTTCCTGGAATCACAAAATCGGGATTAGGAGAGGAATAAGAATTGGCCATAGCAAACAAAGGAGAGTCTGTATCATAAATAAGATCCTGTTCTACAATTTTTTTTCTACCAGCAATATCATCTGCCTGAATCATGAGTTTATTGAGTCCAGACCTTAAAACAATATTCGCAGAAAAAGTATGATTAATTCTATTAATTTGAGCTGGCACAATATCCTGTCCAGCTTTTACAGTTACACGAATGAGATTATCTTCGTTGTAATGTCCAGAAACTACAATATCTGCTGTTTTAAGAGCGTGAGGAAGTTCATCCACACTAATAGAAGGATCAAGCGTATCCACAATAAAAGGCATATAAGACACATTTTTATGACCACTTTTATCTTCTACAGTCAGACGAAGATAATAAGTTCCATTCATAAGATTCTGAACATTAATAGTTCCTAATTGTCCATTAAGCACTTTTATTGTTTTATTTAGGGTGATTCCTTTTTTAGAATATTCATTTAAAATTTCAGATCTAAAATCCAACGCAATCTTGCTGAGATTTTGATAGCTATAAGATGTTCCGATAATTTCAAAAATATTAGGTGAGGAATAATGCGATAAAGGACTAATAAAGGCTTCTGGCAAAATCTTATCCATCTTGACGATTCCGCCACCAACTGTTCCAACCCAGAGAAAATTTCCATTAACTGCAATTGTACTAACAGAATCTTCTGGTAATCCAGTAGTTGTAGAAAAAGATTCCCATTTATTCTTTCCCTTATCATATTTATTCAACCCTGAAAACGTACCAATCCATAAAAGTTTCCCATCCAAAGTCAAAGTCTGAATATTTTCGTCAATAAGTCCCTGATCAGAAGTATAAGTCAAGAAAGTGTCATCTAATTTATTTAGTCTAGACAATCCTCCACCCATAGTCCCAATCCAAACATATTCACCGTCCACAGCTAAACTAGTTATTTTAGGGAAAGCCAAGCCGTCTGCCACAGTATAGGTTTTCCAAAAATCAATACTTTTATCATAAACACTTAAACCACTTTCTGTTCCAGCCCAAATATATTGCCCATCAATAGCTAAACAATTCACTTTGTTATCAGCCAGTCCCTGCAAGATAGAATAATTATTCCATAGCCCTGTTTTAATGTCTAAAGTATTAATACCCCACTGTTTTGTAGCAACCCATAATTGGTCGCCATCAACAAGCAAATCTGTAATATAATAATTAATTTTTTTATAAATTCGGACTTGATATGTTTTTTTATTAACTCGTGCTAATCCCGAAGGAGTGCCTACCCAGATATTTTCGCTATCATAGGCTATGGCAGTGATATATGTATCTGGCAAAGTATTTTCTTTCATGACTTTAACAACTTTAAAACTCTTGTCAGAGATATTCAAAATATCTAATTTATAAGCTGTTCCGATATAAATTTTATTTCCATCAATGACTATTTTTTTTACAAAACGACTAGATAATTCTTTTTTAATATAAGCAGGTGAGTCAGCAGCCCTTGTATAATTAAATCCGAGTACAATAAAAAGAAAAACACTAATTAAAATTAAAAAGAAAAGAATTTTTTTCATCATTTGTTTAACTGTTGCAACTTATATTTAGCTCGTGCTATATATTTTTTGGCTTGAGCATCATTAGGAAATAAATCAAGCACTTTCTCCCAACTCTTTATAGCTTCTTTTAATTTATCATCTCTGTACAATTTAATTCCATCAGCCATATATTCTTGCGCTTTAGCCTTTTTTCTCTTTTCTGCTTCAGCTCTAGATTTGTCATTGTATCTCAAAGCTTTTTGTTTAAGAGCAAAAGCATCTTTATAAGGATCCTGTAAAGCTAAAACTTGATTGAAAGCACGGATAGCTTTCGAATATTGTTTTTTATTATACGCGGACAGTCCAGTATTATAAGCAGATTTTAAAGCAACAGCAATCATTTTCTCAACTTCTTTTAATTTTTTCTTGGCTTCACTATTATTGGGGTCAGCCCGTAACACGGAAGCAAAACGGTTTTTTGCTCTACGCAGTTCATTATTCTGCATAAATTCTAAACCTTGAGAAAACCAAGCTTTCACTTGTTTTTTTCCTTCTTGTGTAGCTCGCTTTATATATTTTTCAGCAATAGCACTAGATGGATTTAAATCTGCCATTTGTTTAAAGTAATCAATCGCATCAGCATAATTTTTACTATCAAAATTATCAACACCCTTATTATACCTATCAAGTATTTTTTTTGTTAAAGCCACCTTATCTTTAATTTCATCATTATCAGGTTCATAAGTTAAAATTGTTTGATAATCTTTCAAAGCACCATCATAATTATCTGCCTTAAAGTACGTATCCCCTTCAATTCTTTTTTTCTCCACTTCAGTGGCAATATAAGTGTTAACCTTACTTAAATACATCTTAGCTTTTTTAAGATTTGGATTCACTTCTAAAGCTTTTTTAAAGAACTTCTGAGCTTTTAGATAATCACCTGTTTTATAAGCAGACAAACCATCTTGATAATTTTTATTACCTCTTTCATCTTGAGCCTTTTTCGCATATTCGATATACTTATCTACAAATTTATTTTCAGGATCTAATTTTTTAATTTCTTGCCATATTTGAATAGCATCATCATATTTTCTTTTTTTAAAGGCCATAATTCCTTGAGTAAATTTTTTAGCAATTTCTTCTTCAGACTTTGTTTTCTTTAATTCTTCATCACAACGCTTTATATAATCTATAGCTTTCTTTGCCATTGTATTTTTATCATTAATATCAATCACTTTTTGGAAAAAATCTTTAGCCTTACTGAAATTTCTGTTACGAAAGTAATCTTCTCCATTATTATAATTCTCTCTCTGTATAATAACCACCTTATTTTTCTCAAACAATTTTTTAGATTTCTCTAAAAAGTCTTTAGCAGTTTGGTGATCTGGATCTAATTTCAAAACTTCACCAAAATTTTGAATTGCCTTTCTATATTCTTTTTGATTATATTGTTCCATAGCAACATCAAAAATTTTATCGATTCTTTCTTTTAACTTGCTACGGCATTTTTTTACTCCTGCTTGTGCAGCAGAATTATCAGGACTAATTAATAATGTTTGTCTATATGACTGTAAAGCTTCTGGATATTTAGCCTCTTTATATAATTTATCTCCTTGTTTATTATAAAGCACAACAGCATCTTTAATCATGCTTTTTGCTTTTTCTAAGTATTCTTTTGCTATGCTATTATCCGAATCAATTTTTAAAACTTTTTCAAAACTAGCAATGGCATCACCTAATTTATTTTCTCGTAAATATGTTTTTCCTTGTTCTAATGGGGTATTAATCATAGCATTATATTCTGATTGGGCCTGTTCAAGATATTGTGCAGCTTCCTTATAATCAGGGTAAGTATTAACAGCTTTTTCAAATTCTGTTATAGCTTTTTTTAATTTTTTACTTTGATAAAAAGCCATACCAATTTTAAAATAATGTTCAGCATCTTTTTTTCTATCGGCTTCAGAACGACTGGCTTTTAAATTATTGCGAGCTTTTTGTAAATATTCTATAGTATCTGTATCATCACCAACGATATCCAAGGATTTTTGAAAATTGGCAATAGCTTCAGCCCATTTCTCTGCTTTAAAGTTTTTTAACCCTTCTCTAAATAAAGTTTTAGCTTCAATTACTTGTTGCTCTCGTTTCTGTTCTTCTGCCAATATGTCTTTTAAAACAGCTTCACACTTTTCTTTTAAAGAAATAGATGGTTTATGTTCTGGATCAAGGGACAAAGCTTCTTTAGATTTATTAAGAGCTTCTTTGTATTTTTTCATTTTATAATAAGCCAGACCTTCATTATACAAAGTTCTAACATTGGCTGCAACTTCTTTTTTTAATCGTTCAATATTTTTGAGAGCTTCTTCATTTTCAGAATTTACATTCAAAACATCTCTATAAGCCTGTATAGCTCCTCCTATATCGTTTTTATCTTCAAATTTCTTAGCTCTTTTTAAATTATATTTAATTAATTGTTTCTCTTCATCTGACATCCATTCTTCAGACTGCATATATTTCTTGGCATTATCAAGATAATATTGGGCAGTAGGATCATTACGAATTTCTAAAACTTTCTCAAAATATTTAATAGCATTTCTATAATCATGATTATTATACAACACAGTTCCTCTATAAAAATAATCTAATTCCTTCTTTGTGGAACCTGTATCTTTTAATTTATAAAGAAGGGAAATTTGAAAATCCCCATTATTGAAAGAATTTTGCATAAAACTGGTATAAATTTGCATGTCTTTTACCATAGCGCCAATACCAGCACTGAAATTCATATTATGTATCCCAACCATTAATCTTAAATAATCAAAAATATTATACCCTATGCCTGCTCCCCAGTTGATCGTTGAAGCATTAAAATCTGAAAGAATAATCTTGTTGACATCACCTGTTAAAAAAAATTTATTCTTCAAAAAATTGAGTTTAAATCCCATGAAAACATTTGGAGGAATATCTGCTTTTATTTGTTCAAAAGAGTATGAAAGAGGTAGTAAATTTTTAACATTTAATCCAATGGAAAGCATGGGTATAGGTTTTATCAGTGCCCCAATATCTAAATCTACTGTATTTGCATTAATATCATTAATATTCTGACTCAACAATTTTGCAGTAGCGCCAAAATAATATTTTTTCACAAAAGAACGACTATAAGCAAAAGACAAAAGATATTGCTTTGAATTGAAACTACCTAATTTATCTTTTGATGTTCCATACTTTACTAAATCTGAAATCGAAAAATAAAACAATGATAAACCAATTGAATTATTTCCAGCCATAGGATGAACATAAGCTGTATGGATAATATTTAAACTGCTAATAAAATTATTAAGAAACTGTAAAGAAATTTCTCTTTGTCTAATTTGTTCAAGCCCAGCAGGATTCCAATAAATAGCTGTAGGATCATCAGCCACAGCCACAAAACTGTTTCCTAAAGAATTAGCCTGACCACCTACACCAAAGCCCATAAGAGAAGGTAATGTCCCGCCAGTTTCCTGGCCTACTAATACAGACCCAAAAAAAAGAAATAAAAAAAATATAATATATTTTAATCTTCCAAAATTTTCCATTCATTCGATCCTGATGAGATTTCTTCCTCTGAAAGAGAATTCGCTTTTTCTATAGTTTTATTTACCAGTTCAATATTTTCTTTCGAATCCTCCATAACTTTCTCTGTTAATTCAGCAGTTGTTTTTAGTGTATTCGCCATTTCAGACATCATTCCTGTCATTAACTCTTCTTTATCTATACGTTTTTGTTTTATTTTTAAATAAATCTGTTTATAAATATACTGTATCAAGAAAAGTATTACAAACAACAAAAACAAAATTAAAAGGTACATAAAAACATTTAAAATAATCTGAATGAGAGGAACACGCTGATATAAATAGATAGTTGTAAAATCATTAAATAAATTGTTATAAAAAATTTTATAATTTTGCCCATTAAATTGAATAGAAAAAGGCATTTTCTTTTTAAGAATCTCTGTTCTTAATTCATCAAGAGTATAAGGCGGAAACTTATCTGATGATGAATAGGTCAATTTATTTCTATTATCTAATACAAGGAAAAAGTTTTTAAATTCATCTGTGGTAGAAAGAAAATTAAAAATTTTAGGAGAATAAACAAAGCGTAAATATGTACTCCCCGCGTTCAAAACAATATTGAATTGTGATTTATTTTCAAATTGTTTAACTAGTAAAGTTAAATCATTATTCAGGATATCGGTTCGCTGCAGGGGGAACATAGTCTCTTTCTCTAATTTTAATAATCTTGTCATATTTTCTGTATAGATATCCACCCCAATTAAATCCTTCTCTTCTTCAAGCAATTTATCAATAAAAGATTTCAATTCATATCTTGTTACTTCTGATTTCGGTTGTCTGACAAAATTGACATATTCAGAAGAAGACTGAAGCGAAGATAAAATACTTTTATAGTCTTCCAACCACTGCTTAGCCTTCTCCGAATGCAATTGCCCCTGCTGTTTTATAATGTGATAACGATTATTAAGTAAAAGAAAATCTAAAATCTCATAACCAATAGACTGTTTTTTATAATAAACGGGCTCAACAGATTTTTCAGTTTCAATTTTTTTATTTCCTGAAATAGTATTCCACACGACCACTGAAATTTCTTTCATTTGAGAGGCGAGATCATCAGAAAATAAAGCGGGTAATTTTTCATTAATGGACAAATATCCTAATAAAAACACAAGCAAAAGCACAAAAAGTATATATTTTAAAATATTAAATATTATGTCTTTCATACTTATAGTATACCTTTTAAAAAATATTTCACTATATTTTTTATCGGCATAAATACACTAATTATTTAACATTTCTATAATAAGATGGTAGTATTTATTAGAAGGATCAGTATAAGGATACAATTCTTGAATTTTAGCGTGTTTTTTTTGATAATAATAAGCAGTCGCAAGGTTAAATTTGATATCGCTATCATCCTTTTTTATAGCATAAGCTTTCTGTAGGTAAGATTCAGCTTCCCCATAATTTTTCTTTTTGAGCGCTATTACGCCTAAATTATTATATAAATCCGCATCATTAGTTCTAAAAACAAGGGCTTTTAGATAATATTTTTTTGATAAATCCAAGTCATTACGGATATTATAGATATTAGCTAAATTTATAAAGCTTTGATAATTATTTGTATTAAAAATTAAAGATTTAATAAAATTTTCTGTAGCTTCATTGTAATGTCCTTGATTCAAAAGCAAAACACCTAAGTTATAGTACCCCAAACCATAGTCTCTTTTAATCTTGACAGATTTTTCTAAGGCCACCTTCGCATTTGTAAAATCTTTCAATTGGATATAATATAAACCTAATTGATTATAAATTTTATAATTATCAGGATTGGTTTTAATAGCTGCTTTATATTCAGATAGAGAGTATTCAGCATAAAGAGGCAAAAGACCTAAATACAATATGAAAAAAAACTTTATTAGTTTCATAAAGGAATGATAATAAAAAAAAGCATAAAAAGCAAATTTATCATTATTTAATTAAAAAAAGAATGCATACCAAATGCAATAAGAATTCCTAATATCAATCCGACTAAAACTTCAAATCTAGTATGCCCTAACAACTCTTTTAATTTCACGTTAGACAGATGATGATTTTGAAATAATTCAACTAAAATCTTATTAACGATTTTAGCTTGTTCACCTGCAGCTTTTCGTACACCTTGAGCATCAAACATAATTACAGACGCAAATACAGCAGAAACAGCGAACAAGGCAGAACCAAATCCCTTTTGAAATCCTACTGTAACAGCGAGAGCAGTGACCATAGAAGAATGAGCACTTGGCATACCTCCTGTGCTAAATAAAAGTTTTAAATCAATTTTTTTAATTTTTATAAGCATAATAATAATCTTTATAAATTGTGCACTGAACCAGCCGATCAAAGCAGATATTAAAACA
>Ga0114934_10000894_pt1 | contig 19313 bp, 17 predicted proteins | sample 4SBtaG_2_FD_99695 | JGI IMG/M metagenome (GOLD analysis project Ga0114934, IMG submission 99695) | Deep subsurface microbial communities from Kolumbo volcano to uncover new lineages of life (NeLLi) - 4SBTROV10_white metaG | ecosystem: Environmental > Aquatic > Marine > Volcanic ...
GATCCAAAACTTAAAAACGAATATATTATTTATTCAGCACATTACGATCATGTAGGTATTGGCACACCAGATGCAACTGGAGACACTATTTACAATGGTGCGAGAGACAACGCTGTTGGGACAACAACAGTATTGAGTATGGCTGAAAATTTAGCTAAATATCCTACCAAGCGTTCGGCATTGTTTATATTATTTACTGGTGAAGAAAAAGGCTTGTTAGGAAGTCAATACTATGTAGAAAATCCTGTGTTACCACTTAATCAAATGGTGTATTGCTTTAATAGCGATAATGGTGGATATAACGATACCTCTTTAGCAACTATTATTGGATTACCAAGAACAACAGCTGCTCAAAACATTAAAGATGCAGCCACAACGTTTGGACTAACTGCCATTGATGATCCAGCACCAGAACAAGGGCTTTTTGATAGAAGCGATAATGTACATTTTGCAAGAAAAGGAATACCAGCACCAACATTTTCGTTAGGCTTTACAGCTTTTAATGGAGACGTTACTAAATATTACCACAGACCTGGAGATGAGGCTGATACTTTGGATTACGATTACCTGCTAAAGTTTTTTCAAGCCTATGTACTTTCAGGTAGAAACATTGCTAACAACCCTAAAACACCAGTTTGGACAACAGGCGATAAATATGAAGAAGTTAGTAAAACACTATATAAAAATTAACAACTAAAACAATAACCATGGGAATATTTTGGGATTTATTACAAGAAGACGAATTAGAAAAACAACAAAAGCAAGCCAATAGTTTAGAAGACAGAATAGAGCATCTTGAAACTGAACTTAATAATACAAAAGCGTTACTTAAAAAAACGCTAGTCGCTCTAGAAACACACTTATCCCAAGATATTGATGGCGATGGTAAAATGGGCTAACATATGATTAACTTCTTTAGAAATATCCGTAAACGTCATTGCGAGTGCAACGAAGCAATCTGTTGATAAAGAACTCCGATTAAAAAGATTACCACGTCGCTTCAACATATTGAAGCTTCTCGTAATGACAATAAAACATTAAAACTATGGCAAAATTATTTAACATTATCGAAACACAATTTTACAAAGTAAAATCAAATATCCAGTGGATATTTGGTTGGGATACCTGCAAATCAGCTAACTAAAATAAATATTATGGCAAAACTATTTAACAAAATAAGAAAAAAATTAATTTCAGAAAAATCTTCTAAATCACGCTCAGCAAACTACCTAAAATACGCCATTGGTGAAATTGTCCTCGTGGTGATTGGTATTCTTATTGCATTAAGCATTAACAATTGGAATGAATCCAGAAAAGACGGAAAGATTGAAACTAAAGCTTTAATGGCACTACAACTAGAATTTACAGAAAGTTTAAATAAAATTAATCAATTAATTAATCGTAAAATAAAACAAGAAAATAAAGGACGAGAATATGCCAAAATCCTTGCAAGTGACACTTTAACTATAAAAGAAAAAGTAGCTGCAGATGCACCAGGAACACATCGTGGTATTTTGGGAGCTCAAAACCCAGTGCTAAAGAGCCTTATGAACACTGGATATTTTTCGAAAATTAAAAATGATTCATTAAAAGCTATATTGAATAACTGGCTGAATAGTGTAGAAACCTATTTAGTAAATGAAATACAATATGAAAATGCAGTAATAAAAAGTTTGGATTTTATTGAAGATAAGTATTATAGAAGTGTAGTAAATCCAGGAAAATATAATGAGTCATGGCCAGGAAGTTTTCGTCCTAAAACCCTAGAGGCCAAAAATGTTGACTTAGAAGCAAAGTTTGTAACCTCTATAAAGTATTATAATATCAATGCAAATATTGTACTACGATTATATATTCAATTAATAAGTTTAAACAGACTAAAAGAGGAGAATATCGAAATTCTTAAATTAATAAATTATGAATTGAGTATAGAAAATAACCAATGATTAAATTAATTAACGACAAATTGTCTAAATAATTTACTAGTAACAAAAAGCCCAACATTTTCATGTTGGGTCTTTGTTTTAATTTCGTCCTTGCGAAGCAAATTTCAATTTGCTGTGGCAATCTCATTAAAAAGATTATTCGTCATTTCATTTCTCATAATGACCTTCAATTATCCTCCAAAATCGTCAAAACGTATATTCTCATCATCAATACCAAAATCTTCTCCCATTTTTTGAACTGCTTGGTTCATTAATGGAGGTCCACAGAAGTACAATTCTAAATCTTCAGGAGCTTCGTGTTTTGATAAATATTGATCGATAACCACTTGATGAATAAAGCCTACAAAACCATCTCCAGTTTCGTCATTTACATCTGTTTTAACTGTCCAATTATCAGCTTCAGTAGGATCAGACAGAGCAATATAAAATTTAAAATTAGGAAAATTCTTTTCTAAATGTCTAAAGTGATCAATGTAAAACAATTCAGCTTTAGAACGTCCTCCATACCAGAAAGTTACTTTTCTGTTGGTTTTTAAAGTTTCAAACAATTGGTATAAATGGGAACGCATTGGAGCCATTCCTGCACCTCCACCAACATAGAGCATTTCTGCTTCAGAATCATTAATAAAGAATTCTCCATAAGGTCCAGAGATAGTTACTTTATCGCCTGGTTTTTGGTTAAATATATACGATGAAGCAATACCTGGATTAACGTCCATCCAACCACCTTTTTCTCGATCAAAAGGAGGCGTTGCAATACGTACATTGAGCATAATTTTTCTACCTTCAGCTGGATAAGAAGCCATAGAATAGGCTCTTTCTACTGTTTCAGTATTTTTCATTACTAAAGGCCAAAGACCAAATTTTTCCCAATCTGGTTTAAACTTATCAGGTTCTCCTGGATGATCTTCAGGATGTGCAGTAACATCCATTTCGGAATATTTAATTTCGGTATGTGGTATTTCAATTTGTATATAACCTCCAGCTTTGTAATCCATATCTTCAGGAATCTCAACTACAAATTCCTTAATAAATGTGGCTACATTATAGTTTGAAACAACCGTTGCCTCCCATTTTTTAATTCCGAAGATTTCTTCTGGAATTGAAATATCCATGTCTTGTTTTACCTTCACTTGGCAAGCCAAACGCACACCTTCTTTTAATTCTTTTCTACTAAAATGAGGTGTCTCTGTTGGTAACGCTTCTCCTCCTCCAGAATTTACATGACATTCGCATTGAATACATGTTCCTCCTCCACCACAAGCTGATGGCAAAAATATTTTTTGGGCTCCTAAAGTAGTTAATAAACTATCTCCAGATGCTACTTCAATTTCTCGCTCACCATTTATGTTAATCTTAACTGGACCAGATGGTGATAATTTTTGTTTTACAACTAATAGTAATACAACTAATAACAAGGTCACTACCAAAAAAGCGACTACGGTTGCTATTACTGTTCCTAAAGTACCTGCTGCTAATATCATGTTATTCTACTACTTTTGTGTTGTTATCAGCGATTGCTTTTGTTTCTTCTTTATCTTGAGACGTTTCGTTCCGATTGCTATCGGAAGCGCTCAACGTGACATTATCGTTTTGTTTACTTTGAATTACTGCTGTTTTTTCTTCAGTAGTTTCCTCTTCGTCTCCTCCTGTTAGCATACCTCCAAAACTCATAAAACCAATTGCCATTAAACCTGTAATGATAAATGTAATTCCTAATCCTCGTAATGCTGGAGGAACGTTTGAATATCTAATTTTTTCACGAATAGCAGCAATAGCAAGAATGGCTAAAAACCAACCTATTCCTGAACCTACACCATAAACTGTTGCTAATCCTAATGTTGGAATTTCTCTTGATTGCATAAATAACGAACCTCCTAAAATAGCACAATTCACTGCAATTAATGGTAAGAAAATCCCCAATGAATTATATAATGAAGGTGAAAATTTTTCGACTACAATCTCTACTAATTGTACCATAGTTGCTATGGTTGCTATAAATAAGATGAATGATAAGAAACTTAAATCGTAGTCTGCATATTCTGTTCCTAACCATTTTAAAGCGCCTGGTTGTAATATATATTGATCTAACAACCAGTTAAGTGGTACTGTAATTGCCAATACAAAAATTACTGCAGCTCCAAGACCAACTGCTGTTGTTACTTTTTTAGATACTGCCAGATATGAGCACATCCCAAGGAACGTGGCAAATATCATGTTATCTATAAATATTGATTTGAAAAATAATTCTAAATATTCCATATTCTTTAATATTGAGATACCGAATCAAGTTCAGTATAACGACGTTTAACCTCTAATGATCTTCAATTAATGCTTTGTTTCTACTACGTTGTACCCAAATAATAACACCTAGCGTTATTAATGCCATTGGTGCTAATAACATGAATCCGTTATTCTCATAGCCATATTGATACAATCCCGTTTTTTCTATTGGATCTCCAAATACAGGAAACCCTAATAGTGTTCCGGCACCTAAAAGTTCTCTAAAGAAGCCTACAATAATTAAAATAACTCCATATCCTGCTGCATTACCAATACCATCTAGAAAAGATTGCCATGGGCTGTTTGCTAATGCAAAAGCTTCAAAGCGTCCCATAATAATACAATTGGTAATTATTAATCCTACAAAAACAGAAAGTGTTTTACTGAGTTCATATGCAAAAGCTTTCAAAACCAAATCCACTATTATTACTAAAGCAGCAACTACTACCAATTGCACAATAATTCTAATTTTTGAAGGAATAATATTTCGCATTAAAGAAATAACCACATTTCCTAAGCCTAATACAAATAATACTGCAATTGCCATTACAATAGATGCCTTTAATTCAGCAGTAATAGCTAATGCCGAACAAATACCGAGTACTTGAATAGTAATAGGGTTATTATCAAATAAAGGATCTTTGATTAATGCTGCATCTTTTTTAGATAAAAGTCCCATAAATTAGTTTTTTAAATTTTTAAAATAAGGTAGATATAATCTCAGTTCAGATTTCAACATTGCTGACACACCATTACCTGTAATGGTTGCTCCTGCTATTGCATCGATCTCATTGTCTGTTTTATCTATATTTTTTGGATCTGCATTGCTTTTTGAAATAGCAATACCTTTAAAATTACTTGAAGCATCTAATAAGTGCTCTCCTATAAAATCGTCCATAAAGAATCTCTGGTTAATATTTGCACCCAGACCAGCTGTTTCTCCTTTATGGTCGAAAAAAGCACCCTGAACAACCATGTCTTTATCCATTGCAACATAAGCCCAAATGGCATCCCAAAGTCCTTTACCTCTAATAGGTGCTATATAGAAAGTTTCTCCATCTTTTTCTCCTATTAAAAGAGGTAATCTTCTAATCTTTCCTTCTTTAGCATTAGTTTGCTCTTTTTTAATATCAATAAGGTATGCATTAACATCTTCGCTGACATTATCTCCTTGTATTACTAATTGTTTTGTAATGTATTTTGAGAAATAGTCACCTACTTTATCCTTAGAAACAAAGCTCATATCACTACCTTCATTTTCATTTACTCCCATAGCGTATAAAATATTAAGCTGTTTTTCTATACGTTTGTTTTCGTCTATTCTATCTTTAAATCCTGAAGCTGCAAAAGCTAATATGGAACCTACAACAATTACCATTCCTATGGCAAAAAGTATAGTATATGAATTTTTATCTGTTCTCTTTTCCATCGTTATGTATTATTAACTTTAAGACGTTTTAGTCTGCGTTTCACATTTCCTTGAACTACATAATGGTCTATTGTTGGTGCAAATACATTCATTAATAAAATAGCCAGCATTACACCTTCTGGATATGCAGGATTAAATACACGAATCATTATGGAAATGAACCCAATTAAAAATCCGTAAATCCATTTTCCTTTATTGGTTTGTGATGCCGTTACAGGGTCTGTAGCCATATAAACAGTACCAAAAGCAAATCCACCAATAAGTAAGTGATGCCAATATTCGGTACTCATTAATCCGTAAAATTTACTGCCTTCTGTAATAATTTCTGCAGCAACAATTTGATTAAAAATTAATCCCATAAAAATAGCTCCTAGAACTGAAGACAACATTATACGCCAGCTTCCTATTTTGGTAAAGATTAAGAACAACCCTCCTAAGAATATTAGTAATGTTGAAGTCTCACCAATAGAACCAGGAATAAATCCGAAGAACATATCTGATATGGTATGCGTAACTGGATTATTTTGTGCAATGCCTCCCAGTATCGTTTCACCCGAAATGGCATCAACATTTAAGCCTTCAGCAATTTGCTTAGTGCGTTCAACAGCGCCTTCTACCCAAACTTTATCACCACTCATCCAAGTTGGATATGCAAAAAATAAAAATGCGCGAATGGTTAGTGCAGGATTTAAAATATTCATTCCTGTACCACCAAATACTTCTTTTCCAATCACAACTCCAAAAACAATTGCTACTGCAAGCATCCAAAGTGGAATATCTATAGGCACAATTAATGGCACTAACATACCTGTTACTAAATAGCCTTCTTCTACTTCGTGTTTTTTAATTATAGCAAATAAGAACTCAATGCCTAAACCAACACCATATGACACGATTACTAATGGTAATATTTTCCAGAAACCAATAGTAAAGTTTGCTAGATTCCAAAACTCTGAGCCAAAAAACCCAACTGCTTTTTCTATTTCACCTAATGCTAAAAAATGCTGATAACCAGCATTAAACATGCCAAAAATCAAACACGGAACAAGTGCCATGATTACTGTATTCATGGTTCGTTTTAAATCATCGGCAGCTTTTATATGAGTTCCGTTGTGAGTGGTCTCGTTTGGTAAGTATAAAAAGGTATGCAACGCATTAAATGCTGGAGCCATTTTTGTGTCTTTATACTTTTGTTTTAAATTATGTAAACTACTTTTTAAACCCATGGTGTATTTTTCATTTCGTCTGTTTAAAAAACTTTTTTTTATTTTAACGATTTAACTATTACTTGCTTTTCAAGTTTTAACTTGTTAAGCGAAATAAATAATTGATTTGATATTTTTCATTTCACTTCGCTCAATGAATAATTTATCCAATTTCTTTAATCATTAAGTCTAGCCCTTTTCTAATAATTTCCTGATGTGGTTGTTTAGACACACATACAAACTCGGTTAATGCAAAATCTTCAGGTGCAACTTCGTACATTCCTAAAGCTTCCATTTCATCTAAATCTTGATACATACATGCTTTTAAAATTTGCATCGGAAATATATCAAACGGAAATACTTCTTCGTATGTTCCAGTCGTTACAAATGCACGATGTTCTCCGTTTGTATTTGTATTTAAATCGAACTTTTTATTTGGTGTTAACCAAGAAAACGTCAATGCTCTTGATGTTGATACTTTATTAAACACAGGAGCTGTCCAACCAAAAAATTCATAATCGTCTCCTTCTGGAATTATAGAAATTACATTACTATAATAGTCGAGATAACCATCGGGTTGAATTTGTTTTCCGCTCAATACATTACCAGAAATAATTCTAACATTTGCATCCTTTGCAATACCATAATCGTAAATCATTGTTGCAACTTCACTTCCTATTTTAGTGACCAAATATCTAGGTTTCTCAACTGAAGAACCTACAAGTGCCACAATACGTTCTGCATTAAACTTTCCTGTTAATAACAATTCTCCAATAATAACAAGGTCTTGTGCACTTACTGTCCAAACCACTTCACCTTTATTAACTGGATCTATTTTATTTATTTGCGTCCCTACATTTCCTGAAGGGTGTGGACCAGAAATAGTATGTAAAGTAATTTCTGACAACCCTGATAAAGGCGAATGAGATGCTTTTTCAACCGATACATGTACTTTCCCTGTGGTAAGTTTTCCTAAAGCTGTAACTGCAACTTGCAATTCGGCAGTTTTATCCTGTAGTGTAAAATCTAAATCGGCTGATAAAGGTGCACTTACATATCCAGAAATAAAAATAGCCTTTGGTGCTTTATCTGGGTTTGCAATAACATCATAAGGACGCTGCTTTATAAATGACCAACATCCTGAAGCTAGTAATTTGCTTTTAATATCTTCTGCTGAAGCAGATTCAACATTAAGTACTCCATTATCTTGGTATGTTTGCTCTTTATCGGCTTGAATTTTTATTGCTAAAATTTTACGTTTTTCGCCTCGTGAAATCTCAATGATCTCACCTGAAACAGGAGAAACAAACTTTACAGCTTCATTAGATTTATCATAAAAAATAGGGTCTCCAGCTTTTATTCTTGATCCTTCTTTTGCAATAAGTTTTGGGATAACATTGTGGAAATCTTCAGGCCTTATGGTGTAAAAGTTACTTGCAATAGCATTCTCTTTTGCTTTCTCAGCAGCACCTTTAAGTTTTATATCCAGACCTTTTTTAATACGAATGTCGTTTGACATATTTTAATAATTGAAATTAGTAGTCTAAAAATCCGAGCAAATTTACAAATTAATAATACAGTTTCAATATTAAATGCTATTAAATTTATTGCATTTACTAAACACTTTAAATTCTAGTCCTAATAGCAATATTTCATTACTTTTATAAGCCATAATTATAATTTATTTTAGATAAGAGTGATGATTAAATTCTTCAGAAAAAGATATTAACTAGAGCTAACAAGTTTTAAAATTGAAAATCTTATCCTATTTATAAAATTTCAAAACAATTTTTAGGCACAAAATTTGTTTACCTTTACACACCAAACCATTTATAATGAATTTTAGACTTACGCTATTCTTCTTTTTATTATTTGTTTCAACAATTACTTTTTCACAAGTTGAAGAAGTAAACCCGCCTGATTATATTAAGACCATAACCTTTAAAAGTAATACAAACGAGAGCCAACTTCCTATTTTAAAACTTAATGAACGGCTACAGTTAGAGTTTGATGTCTTAAATGGTGATGAAGACGATTTTTATTATAAAATAGAGTATTATAATTTTGATTGGACACCAAATAAAACCCTATTAAAATCGGAATATCTTCAAGGTATTGATAATGTTAGAATTGTTAATTACGAAAACTCATTTAATACCTATCAAATCTATTCGCATTACAATTTGCAAATCCCCAACTCACAAACACGATTAAAGATTTCAGGAAATTATATGCTAAAAATTTACAACGATTATGACGAACTTATGTTTACCAGAAAATTTATGATTTATGAAGATTTGGTAAATGTTGGAGTTGCTATTAAGCGTTCACGAGATGTACGCTTTGTACAGCAAAAGCAATCTGTAGATTTTAAAATTTCTTCAGCAGCAATGTTATTTAACAATCCGAAACGCACTATTAAAACAGTAGTGATACAAAACAATAATTTAAATACTGTAATCTCCAATTTAAAGCCCTTATATACTATTGGTAGAGCACTAATATATAAGTATGATACCGAATCTAGTTTTTGGGGCGGCAATGAATATTTATATTTTGAAAACAAAGATGTTAGAGGTGCCAATGTAGGTGTTCAGTTTATCGATTTACAAGATATTTATCACCATTACTTATTTACAGATATTATTAGGGCTAACAGACCTTATACTTATAATCCTGATATAAACGGAAATTATTTAATTACTGCCTTAAATGCTAGAGATGTTACTATTGAAGCAGATTATACAGTACTTCATTTTTCTTTACAGCATCCTGAAATGTTAGACGATAAAAGCATACATGTATATGGCAATTTTAACAATTATGCTATTACCGAAAATACTAAAATGACATTTAACCCAAGAACTGGTTATTACGAAACAACCTTAACCTTAAAGCAAGGATTTTATAATTATAAGTATGTAATCGTTGATCGTAACGGAAATATTGATGAAGGTGCTATAAGTGGTAACTTTTGGCAAACCGAAAACAACTATAAGGTTTTGGTGTATTATAGAGACTTAGGTGCACGTTTTGATAAGATAATTGGTTTTGGGGAAACTACTTCTGTAAATATTTCTAATTAAATTTAACTGAAACATTTTTAAGCATTGTAAGTTATCTTATATATTTTTGACAAACTTATTCCATAATATAACTATAAGCCCTAAATAACAAAAAATGCATAAAGAAATTGTTTTATTCTCGCAATTATGTGATGTTTTATTAGATGAAGAAATTAAAAATCCAGTTGCTAAGCCCATTAAAACAGATAAATTATTTGAGCAACTCGATTTAAAACTGAATTGTTATCCTGTCCTTGATAATCATTTTAAACAACTACTAACTCACATAATCAAAAGCACACCAAAAACCGCTTCTAAATCCTTTTTTAATCAACTTTTTGGTGGTCGAATTGGGAAGGCCACACTTGGAGATTTATTGGCAGTAATGCTCAATAACAGTATGTACACCTATAAGGTTGCTGGACCACAGGTTGAAATTGAAAAAGAAGTTATTAAAAATGTTTGTCAACTCGCGGGATACCCTATAAATAGTGGTGGCACATTAGCTCCCGGCGGATCCATGAGCAATATGATGGGTTTAATTATGGCTAGAGACGCTAAAAACTCCAATATACGAAATGAAGGATGTTCCACTAAAATGACACTATACACTTCTGAAGCCTCTCATTATTCAATTTCTAAAAATGCTGCTTTAACAGGTATAGGTCGTAATCAAGTCCGTTTTATAAAGACTAACCACAAAGGCGAAATGTCTGTAAGTCATTTAGCTACTGTAATAGAACAAGATATAGCAAATGGATTTGAACCATTTTTTGTAAATGCCACAGCTGGAACGACTGTTTTAGGTATGTTTGACGATATTGCAGCAATAAGCATTGTTTGTAAAAAATTCAATCTATGGCTACATGTAGATGGTGCATATTGTGGTGGTGTTGTTTTTAGCAATACATTTAAACATCTAGTTAAAGGTCTAGAAAAGTCGGATTCATTTAGCCTAAATGCTCATAAAATGCTTGGCACACCCTTAAGTTGTTCCATTATTTTAACAAAGCATAAAGAACAATTACACCATTCATTTTCTAACGAAGCAGATTATTTATATCAAACAGATAGTGATGACTATAATTTAGGTAAAATCTCTTTGCAATGTGGTAGAAGGAATGATGCTTTAAAATTATGGACACTCTGGAAATCCGTAGGAACCTTAGGTCTAGAGAAAATAGTTGACCATCAGTTCCATTTATCAGAAACAGCTAGAAACTACATTAAAAACAACCCGAATTATACACTTTATAGTTTTGAAAATTCTATTTCTGTTTGCTTTAATTATAGGGATATTCCTGCCGATGAATTATGCATGGCATTATATAAAAATTCGAAACTAATGGTTAGTTATGGAAATTTTAATGGAAATACTTTTATAAGGTTGGTAACTATAAATACAGCACTTAATCACGATGATATTTTTACATTTTTTAAGACTTTGGAGTCTTATGCCTCTAATCAAAAATTGCATATCTATGATGATGAGAATGAACTAATGCCTTCAAGAAAATATATGCTTTAGAAAGATTTTACAAAATAATTGGTTACGGCAAAGGCAATTCAACCAATATTAGCAACTGATTGTCTAATAAACTGTTAAATTCATCTAAGATTTTGAAAAAATAAAATAAGAAATATAATTTTTTATTATTTTTGATTATATATAACGTTTTGCTCCCTTTTAAACAGATATGGTCCAACAAGTAACAAGAGGCATAAAAATCTCCGTAGAGACAAATTTTGAAGGCACTTTTTATAAAAATTATAAAGTGCACTTTGCCTTTGGGTATAAAGTTACCATAGAAAATCAAAGTAAGGACTCCGTACAGTTAAATTCAAGACATTGGCGGATTTTAGATGCGCTTAATAATATTGAAATTATTGAAGGCGAGGGAGTTATTGGTAAAAGACCTGTTTTAAAACCTGGAGAGTTACATACTTACAATTCTGGTGCCTTATTAGCATCTCCTTTCGGAGCTATGCAAGGGCATTATAATATGGTTAATTTTTCAACTACCAATAAGTTTAGAGTAATTATTCCTACGTTTAAGTTAAGTGCTGGTTTTGCACTTAATTAAGTCTTCTAATCAAATCAAATCGATAGACTGTATTATTTTGTTTTACATGGTAAAATGAACAATTTGAATAATGCACAAAATTATAATTCTCTTCGTAATTAAAATTAGTATCATTTACTTTAAAATACCCATCAACATCAATATTACCATGAGGTGAAATACGTCTAAATCTATATTCATCTCTGGCTGAAGTATTATGCAGTTCAAACCATGCACCAGAACCAACACCACCTAGCCATTGGGCATTATCATGAATACCATCAACAGTTTTAGGAAGTTTATTCCCAACTAAATTTGGTTTGTAATTTTTTAATGTATCAAAGAAACATTTTAAATTTTCTTTTCTAACTGAAGAATTGTACTCCGATATTTCTCCTGTTTCAGACACTTCATAAACACAATCTCCTGTATTACCTATAATAACATTACCAATAGTGCTTGGTGTAAATCTGGTTGATTTGATTAACTGTTTTTTTATACGCTCGTTATTAACTGAAGCAATTAAAGTTGAGGCTACAAAACGTGAACAATTGCTCGCTTCTTTATTAAAAATTCCATAACGAATAAAATGACGCTCTTGCATCATTGTAATATAATCTTTAGCTTTTTGATAATCAATAACATCGCAAACCGAAGCAATTAATTTTCCTTCGCCATGAATTATTTCAGAATTTGCAGTTAAAAATTTAAGAATTTCTTCTAAATTTTTAATTTTCCCATTTTCAATTTTTGCTTTTATAGAAAAATCTAATTCATAATCTGTATCTTTTCCTCTAACTCTTCCTGTAGATTGCGCAGTAATATAGCGTCCAAAATCATAATAATCTAAAATTCCTGTATCCTTATGTATTAGTATTAAAGCGGCATGACCAGCTCTAATGTAGTATTTATTGCCTATACCTATAAAACGTAACATAGGAGAATACCATTCGTCTGCAAGAGGTACTACAGTTTCCGGATATGCTAATATTATAATAATTCCAGAATTATTCATTTACTATTTGCTGAAGTTTAAGTGTTTTTATCGAAACTGTATTACGTTGAAGGTCGTGAAATTGCATATCGATAATATCTTCCTTTTTTTCTACTTGTGTAATACTTGTTGTTTTTACATAGTGTCTATCCATAATAACGCCAAAATCTTGATTATCATGTCCTGCAGTTTTATGAAAACTCATCAAAGTAGTAGCTTCTAATTCGTTTTCTGCTTTAAAATCTTCAAACCACTGGAAACGCTCTTGTTTCATGGCATTATTATATAATGTTGATGACGACCAAATCTTAGGTGCTAAAGGTAACACTGAAAAGTGCTTTTCTGTACCATCCCAAACCAATTCATAGAATTTTAAATTGGCATTCCAATCGGCAATAACCAAGGTAAATGGTTCTACATCCTCAAGATTATATGTTTCAATACATGAAGCTAAATCATCTGAAGTTAATAAATCATTCACCACAACACCACGACTCATTCTATATACTGCTTTGCGTTCGTGACATACATATCCGCCATTGAGCAAACAAATTAATCGATTTTTTTCGCTTACGCCAATCCAAGTACCTCCTGCCAACTCATCTTTAGGAAATAGCATTGTTGTATTCTTAACCGAATAGATTTCAGGTGCAAGCGACGTCCTGTTTGGCGCTTCATCACGGTTTGATGTTAAAATAAAATTGTTATTCCCTTTCGGAATAATAGTAACTGTACACATAAATGCAATAGTCTAAAAACTCTTTGGCAACTTACAAAAAATTACTAAGATTTTAACGTGGTTTTTGCAATCCTTCAAATAAAGAATCGTCAAAATTGTTGTAACTTTGCAGTCAAATTTTAATGAATTATTAAACAGAAATAAATAATGGGAAAAGGATTTTTCAACGTACCAATAGCTGTAAACGAATCTATAAAATCGTATGCACCTGGTTCTCCAGAACGTGAAGCTGTACATAAAACATATAAAGACATGTTTAACAGCAAAATTGATGTGCCTTTTTATATAAATGGAAAAAATATTACCACTGGAAATACCAGAACAATGTCTCCACCTCATGACCATCAACATATAGTTGGAACCTATCATTTAGCAGAAAAAACGCATGTTGAAGACGCTATATCTACAGCTTTAGAGGCAAGAAAAACATGGTCACGATTACCATGGGAACAACGTGCTGGTATCTTTTTAAAGGCTGCCGAATTAATTGCAGGACCATATAGAGCAAAAATAAATGCTGCAACAATGATAGCGCAATCTAAAACCATTCATCAAGCTGAAATTGATGCCGCTTGTGAATTGATAGATTTCTTGCGTTTTAATGTGCAGTTTATGACAGACATTTACCTTGAACAGCCAGAAAGTACAAGTGACGCATGGAACAGAGTTGAATACAGGCCACTTGAAGGATTTGTGTATGCTGTTACACCTTTTAATTTTACTGCAATTGCTGGAAACCTGCCGTCTTGTATGGCTATGATGGGGAATGTTGTGGTTTGGAAACCTAGTGATAGCCAAATTTACTCTGCTAAAATACTAATGGACGTTTTTAATGAAGCTGGTGTTCCTCCTGGTGTTATTAATGTCGTTTTTGGAGATCCTGTTATGATTACTGATACAGTAATGAGTAGTCCAGATTTTTCTGGTTTACATTTTACCGGTTCCACATTTGTTTTTAAAGAGTTATGGAAAAAGATTGGAAACAATATTCATAATTATAAAACCTATCCAAGAATTGTAGGCGAAACTGGTGGTAAAGATTTTATCATTGCTCATAAATCGGCAAACGCCAAACAAGTGTCTACGGCTATTGTTCGTGGTGCTTTCGAGTTTCAAGGACAAAAATGTTCTGCTGCTTCAAGAGCTTATATACCAAGTAATTTGTGGAGTGCCGTTAAATCTCAGCTTATAGAAGATTTAAATTCAATCAAAATGGGTTCTCCTGAAGACATGAGTAATTTTATTACTGCTGTAATACACGAAGGTTCTTTTGATAAGTTGGCTAAATATATTGACCAAGCCAAAGCTGATAGTGATGCTGAAATTATTATAGGTGGTGGTTACAATAAAAGCAAAGGTTATTTTATTGAACCAACCGTAATTCTTGCTAAAGACCCAAAATACACAACTATGTGTACCGAACTTTTTGGTCCAGTTATCACTATTTATGTGTATGATGAAAACGACTATTCTGAAACTTTAAAATTAGTAGACCAAACAAGCGAATATGCCTTAACAGGAGCTGTTCTTGCCACAGATAGATATGCTATTGACGAAGCTGCAAAAGCTTTGCAAAATTGTGCAGGAAACTTTTATATTAATGATAAGCCAACAGGAGCCGTTGTTGGGCAGCAACCATTTGGAGGTGCAAGAGCTTCGGGAACTAACGACAAAGCGGGTTCTGCTCAAAACTTACTGCGTTGGGTATCTCCTAGGATGATTAAAGAAACTTTTGTAACACCAACAGATTACCGTTATCCGTTTTTAGAGGAATAAAAACGTAACTTCGAGTGATTCCGATAGCATTGGAATTGTATTGAGAAGTAATACTATATAAAAACCCTATCTTTAATAAGATAGGGTTTATTTTTTTAAAGATTCTTAATTAAAATCTATTAGATTTGTAAGTGTATAGATAATGGAAAATAAAACTAAACATATAATTGTATTAAAGGATTATTGGATCAAAGAAAATACTAAATTCGACACTTCATTTTCTATTCAAGTATCTAATAGAGTTGATAAATTAAGAGGAAATAAATTAATTGATGAGTTGGAAGAAGCAGAAAATCTTACCTGTGTTAATAATGGTAAAAAACTAACATTAAAAACCAATAAAGGCAAAATATTTGGATACTTACACAAAAATAAGTTGAATGAATATATATTTAATTTAACTTCAAATAATCAGATTCACTATATTGGATTAAAAGATTATATACTGGTATATGATCGTAATAGAGAAATTCGTTTATCTTATGACACTCCTAAGGTAGCATTTTGCACAATGAAAGAAGGCAAAAAATTTAAATCAAAAAGTGGTTGTGTTGTTACCATTTTATTAACTATAATTCCTTTTATAGCCTACTGTATTTTTTAAAATTACCCATGACCAATCAAGACTATAGTATAAGAGAGGCTATGCCAGATGAGTTTTCTACAATTGGTGATTTAATGGTTACTGTATATTCACAACTGGAAGGCTTTCCTAGTCCCAAAGAGCAACCCAATTATTATAACAAACTTGCAAATATTGGTAAACTCACTGAATATCCAAAAGTGAAGCTATTAATTGCTGTTTCACCTAATGGAACCATTGATGGTGGCATTGTTTATTTTAGTGATATGGCATATTATGGTTCGGGTGGTTCTGCAACTAAAGAAAAAAATGCAGCAGGTTTTAGGTTACTAGCAGTAAACCCAAATATTCGAGGCAAAGGCTTAGGAAAACTATTAACAAATGCGTGTATTACATTGGCTAAAGTAGAAAAACAAAAGCAAATAATCATTCACTCTACGAAAGCAATGCAAATCGCTTGGAGCATGTATGAAAATTTAGGTTTTAAACGGTCTGAAGATTTAGATTTTATACAAGGTGAACTGCCTGTTTATGGATTTAGGTTATTACTATAAAATATTAGAATAGCAAAGAGTAGTAACACCAATCTTTGCTACTTAACTTATTCACAATCAAAAGCTAAGACTTATCATTTATATTCAAATAGCAGTAATTATTCTGAATTTTATGTATCTTTAAAAAAAGTTATATATAATATCTCCCCAGAAACACATTGGTCTTTTGCGACCTACCCTTGATTTTAAATTTAATTCTAAAACTTTTAAAGATGAAAATTTACTTAAGCATCGTATTTCTTCTAAGTGTATCTATTATTTGCAATGCACAAAAACGTATGAACAGTTTTAACCCAAAGGATGTCAATAATTGGGTTGCTAAACATAACTTAACGGGTTCAAAATACCAAAGTGAAGTTACTAGATTACATAACAAAGGTTATCGCTTACTTTATGTAGATGGTTACAATGTTAATGGGAAGGTAAAATTTGCAGCGCTTTGGAAAAAGGGAAAAACCAAAGATCTAAGAATACGTCACGGATTATCAAAAGCAAAATATCAATCAGCGGCTGATAAAAATCATAAGGATGGTTATCGACTTATTCATGTTGATGGTTATAATCAGAATGGAAAAGCATATTATGCCGCCATTTGGAATAAGCAAAAAACCAAAGGGCTTCGTGCACGTCATGGCTTAACCCCTAAACAATACCAGTCTGTAGCAACCAAAAACCATAAAGACGGTTACAAACTAGCTCATATAAGTGGTTATGGAATTAAAGGAAAAATATATTATGCTGCCATTTGGAATAAAGGAGATAATTCCAAAATAAAAGCACGTCATGGACTTAACAGGAAACAATATCAAGATGAAGTGACTAAGAACTGGAAAAAAGGGTATCGCGTAACTCAAGTTGACAGCTATAACTCAGGAGGCAAAGTATTTTTTGCAGCAATTTTTGAAAAAGTAAGTGGACGATATAGTGCTCGTCATAATATGAGTCCTAAAAATTATCAACTGCAAATGGATAATCATTATTACCAAGGATTTATGCCTATAAGTATTAGTGGACATGATGCTGGTAAAACAGCAGGTTATGCTGCTGCGTTTAAAAGTATTGGTAATTGGAAAGGTAAAGACACAAGACAACTTGATGATAAAATTAAAGCAGTTATGAAAAAATATAGCGTCCCAGGAGCATCTGTTGCTATTGTAAAAGATGGGTGCTTAGTATATGCAAAAGGTTATGGTTATGGCGATAAAGACAAAAAGGTAATAGCCTCAGCAACAAGTTTATATAGAATAGCTAGTGTAAGTAAACCCATAACCAGTGCTGCTATTATGAAACTAACAGAGGTCACCAACCTAAAACTTAAACAAAAAGTATTTGGCTCTGGAGCTGTTTTAGGCACCACTTACGGCACCAAAAAATATGGTAAGAGAGAAAAGCAAATAAAAGTAAGTCATCTTTTAGAGCACCGAGCTGGAGGAAACTCTTGGGATAACAATACTACTCCAAACCCTGGAAGTGGACCTAATGATACTTGGGGAGCTCCCATGTTTCAACAAACTGATTTAAGTCAAAAAAAATTGATAGGTTGGGTATTAGATAGCCGAAATCCTAGTGATGCTGTTAATACTGTTTACGCGTATTCTAATTTTGGCTATTGTATACTTGGTAGAATTATCGAAAAAAAATCAGGAATGAGTTACGAAAACTACGTTCGTGAAAAAATTCTGAAACCTATGGGAATTAAAAATATGTATATAGGTTCGAGTAAAAAAGACGGCCGACGCTACAAAGAGGTAGTTTATTATGGTGATAACAACACCAATCCTTATTCTCTTCAAATGCAACGTATGGATAGTCATGGAGGTTGGATTGGTTCTCCTGTTGATTTGATGAAATTTGCGATTCGTGTAGATGGAGACAAGTCAAAAAAAGATTTTTTAAAAAGTAGTAGTATCAAAACGATACAAACTTCTTCCTATGGTGGCAGTTATGGTAAAGGATGGAGCCTTAATGGAAGCTTGATGCAACACAGCGGTCTTATGGCAGGAACGAGTTCAAGGATAAAATTAATGGATAATGGTATTTATTATTTTTTTGCAGTAAACAAATGGGATGGCAATATAAATAATGATCCTAATAGTGATATGACTAAAGCCATTGAAAACGGAATAAAAGCTATTAAATATTGGCCTCCTATTGATTTATTCTAAATCCCATAAGCCATACCTTATTTCTTAAATTTAATAGGCAAATGCACTACTTTTTTGGTCTCGAAGAATGCTTCAGTAAAATAATCACTTAGATTAAATATACTTACCGTCTTGTAGTTTTGCAATTCTTTGGTTAAATCGCCTCCTTTTAAATAGAGAATACCGTTTTTTATCTCATGGTTTTGCGGTTTAGAAACTTTTCCTTTTACCCAAGACACAAAAGTTGGCATTGCGGTTACTGCACGACTTACAACAAAATCGTAAGTATCATTAATTGCTTCCACACGAGAATGTGTGGTTTTTATATTACTTAATCCTAAATCTAAAACAACGCCATTGACCACTTTTAATTTTTTATTGATACTATCAACTAAATGAAAATCACACTTAGGAAACAATATAGCCAACGGAATTCCTGGAAAACCGCCTCCTGTACCAACGTCTAAAATTTTAGTACCCTTTTTAAATTGAATTACTTTTGCAATAGCTAAAGAATGTAACACATGACGTA
>Ga0114934_10000895_pt1 | contig 19311 bp, 14 predicted proteins | sample 4SBtaG_2_FD_99695 | JGI IMG/M metagenome (GOLD analysis project Ga0114934, IMG submission 99695) | Deep subsurface microbial communities from Kolumbo volcano to uncover new lineages of life (NeLLi) - 4SBTROV10_white metaG | ecosystem: Environmental > Aquatic > Marine > Volcanic ...
CCATCTCCCGAAATGGTTTTGTGGGATCCCAAAGTGAAATTTTTTCTCCGGGTTTCAATCCCAACTTGATAACGATGGAATCCTCATTTTTTTCTCCGGTTTCAACCTCCCGTGCTTTGGGTTTTGGAGTGAGAACATAAACGATTGTTTTTCCGTCTTTTTCGAAAATAGATTCAAGAGGGGCGGAAATCACATTTTTTAACCGATCCGTAATGATTTTGCACGTGGCTGTCATGCCGGGTTTTAACCGTTCAGTCGTGGAATCTAGAGAAACCTCCACATCAAAAACCTTGTTGTTCGTGGCACGGTCGTTATGGGCAAGAGCAGCAATGCTGGTTACTTTTCCTGACAATTCCAAACCCGGAAGGGCATCAACCGTGACACTGACTAATTGACCCTTTCGAAGCCGGTCAATATCAACTTCGTTAACCTTTGTCTTGACGTACATTTTGCTCAGATCGGGGATTTCCAGAATGGATTGCCCGTACCATGGGGTGTCACCAATCTTGACTTTTTGAAGTCCGGAAGACCCCCAAATCCGATTGTAAACCACCATCCCGTTGGCAGGTGAAAGGAAGGTCATGTCCTTAAGATTTTTTTGGGCAGCCTCCAGATTAGACCGCGCCTGATCTACGGCCAATTGAGCTTTTTGCAGAGATGCTTTATCGATAGCCTTTTGCGCGCGTAATCTGTATTTTGCCTGGTTTAAAGCAATTTCCGCTTTTTTCATCGACAATTCTTCTTCCCTCTTGCGTGCCTCCGATTCAAATTCCATTTTTTTGAGTTGAAGCTTGGCCTGTTCGTACGAATACTGCTGCATCTCCAATTGACTTTCCAGGTCTTGGCGAGTCGATTCGATATTAGCCTTTAATTTATTTAATTCGGCAATGGCATTCTTAAGATCATTCTCACGCTTGTGAATCGTTTCCTTAATTTCACTGGTGTCAAATTGAACCAGGAAATCTCCCTTTTTAACAATTGCGCCTTCGGGAACCAGCCGTGTAATGCGAAGGGAATATCCCGCCGTCCGCGGCACAGTAATCGAAATCGAATGCACGGCTTGCAATTCCCCTTTCGTTGTAATCGGAATTAAAAAATCTCCCCGCCGAACCGTATAAGAGGGAAGCGTAGTGGTTGAGAACGATAATTTCCAGACCAAAATCAGGATAATGACAATGAAAAGTGCGGCTCCCCAATAGCGCGTGGATTTGGATTTCCAGGAAATTTTCATTCGTGTTCCTTTTGTACGTTTGGTTTATTCGGTGATTTTTTTCGAGATGTCGCTTTTTTCTTGGTCGAATTCTTTTTCAGCATTTGTTGTATTTGAGGAGGAAGTTGACTCCCCGGCGGCATTTTTGCCGGACGTGCCGTTTTGACCTTTTTGCCGCGATTCGCGTCGTAATCATACCTGATTCCTTGTTTCTCCATTTGCCCGATTTGCCGGTTCAAAGAATCAATTTTTGATAGGTTCCTTTTATAAAAAGCGGAATGGCCAAGAGGTTCCATTTGATCGATTGGAGGCGGAACCTGGACGAAATCCTTTTTGGAAAGTCCCTTAAGAACAACCACATCGCAGTCATTTCGCCTTCCTAGCCGTACGACTCGTTTCCCGCTTTTTGTAAAAACAACATGCTCTCCGTTGTTTTCCAGCACAGCGGTTGTGGGGATAAGTATCGCGTTGGGAATTGTGTCCAGCAGCACACGGGTTTTGATGGTCATACCAGGTTTTAGACTTGAATCCGGATTTAAGATTTTGATATGTGCCGGAAATACGTGAATGTACGATGGCTGATCCCAGATTTGCCCACGGACAAAATTTTCGGGCTGCGACAGTTTGCTAATTTCGGTTACAACGCCGCGGTAAATTCGATGAGGATGCGCCTCCAACCAGAGCTGAGCTCTCTGGCCGCGCTTAACGCGCCGGATGTCGACTTCGTTAATCGACACAATCGATTCAATAAAATTCAGATTGGGAATTCGAATTAATTCCTGGCCGGGACGTACCTTATCACCCACACGAATTTTCCGGGATGTTCCGCCAAACCAGGCTTCTCCGTAAACCACCATTCCCGATGAAGGGGAAAGGAGAAAAAATCTGTTTATTCGATTTTGAATGTTGCTTATGTCCGATTTTGTATCCGCAACCTGCAAATTCATTTGCATTAGGTTGGCTTTTTGAATAATCTCCTGGTTTTTAATCGATTGCCTGGCCTGTTTCAATTGAATCTTGGCCTGTTCCAGATTAATGGCTGCCTGCTTTCGCGTAACCGCCGATTCGAATCGGGCATTTTCGACTTTTAATTTGGCTTCCTTAAGATTGTAGGCAGCTAATTTTAGTTGATCGTTTAGTTGTGCCATTTTGAGTTTTTGCTTGAGCTCTATCTCGTGAAGGCTGGCCAAATTTTTCTGAAATTCACGTTTCTTGTCGGTTAGCACAACCTGCAGTTTAGCCGTATCAAATTTTAAAAGGGTATCGCCTTTGGAAACCTGGCTTCCTTCCGGAATTAAGTGAACGATTTGAAGACCATATTGCCATTCCATTGGCGCAACCAGCGAAATGGCTTGACTGGAATGCAATTCTCCGCTGAGGACAAGGTCTGTAAAAAGTGAGTCAATTCTTACTTTTTGATAATGTATTTGTGAAGGGGATTGGGCGGATTGGGGGGGTGAAAATATTTCGTAGAAAAAAACGAGCAAAATAAGCACCGCGATGGAAATGCCTACTATTTTATGTCGATGCAAGAATTTGAGCAAAGCATTCAATGGTTTTTCCGCGTGTGAAAAAAAAAGACGCTTATTCATTAGAAAATTTCGATGTCAGGTACAAGTGAATCGTTCAATTAAGGCGCTCGAAATGTCATTTTATTTAGACGAATAAAATTAAAAAAAGTTCGGTTAAATTTGAATAAACCGCCCCTAACCGGGGGTATGTGTCAGTTCATTCCGAAACGAATAAATAGCCCACGAATTTGCACTAATTTACACGAATTATTGATTCTGTTGGTGTCCATTCGTGTTCATTTGTGGGAGATAAAAAAATCTACGAATGATTTAAAAATTGGCTTTTGAAATGCCGAAAAAATGGACAAGCGAAAAATTTTTCTCGCTTTTTTGGCTGCTATTCTTTATATTTTGAAAAGTCAATTATTAAGACAACGGTTGTTTTCATTTGCCGGTTTATAATTTTCAGTCATGGGTTTTTCAGTGAATCAATCGAAAGTAACAACCTCCTTTTTGGGAATTCTGGTTCTCATTGCTTTGGGTTTTGTTTTTTATTATTTGAGCAGCATCCTGAAGCCATTTTTCGTGGCTGTGTTCCTTTCAATCTTGTTAGATCCGCTGCTGGAAATGCTGCGCAAAATTAAGATTCCCAAAGGAATTGCCCTTGTAATTGTCCTGTTGTTGACGTTTGTATTTTTGTTTCTTTTGGGACTGATTGTGTACGCCAGTTTTACATCCTTTTCAGATGAATTGCCCAAATATGAAGCCAAATTCTCCGTAATGTTCCAGAATATTCTGGGGTGGTTCAACATCCCTTTGCAGGATTTGAATGTCTATCTACATAATTTTAACTGGCAGCGCGCCATTACAGGCCTTTCGCTGCCCTCCTACATTTCAAGCGGCATTGGTTCTTTTCTTCAATTTTTGGCAAATGTTTTAATTGTTTTATTATTTATGATTTACATTCTTCTGGGGCGAGATTCCTTCTACGATCGTATTCGAAGAGCATTTGAATCCCGCGGTGCGGATCGTGTGATGGTGACCGTCAAAAATATTAATGATCAAATTCAAAATTATCTGATTGTAAAAACGGTTATCAGTTTAATAACCGGCATTCTGGCTACCGTTGTGTTGCTGGCCTTCGGGGTTGATTTTGCCGTCGTTTGGGGGATGCTAACATTTCTGCTGAATTTTATTCCAAATATCGGGTCGACAATTGCAACCATTCCGCCGATTCTGTTAGCCTTACTTCAATTCGATTCTTTCATGCGGCCGCTGTGGGTTACCATTAGCCTGATTACGATTCAAATGACCATGGGAAATTTTGTGGAACCCAAATTCCTCGGAAAGCGTCTGGATTTGAGTCCCCTCGTGGTCATTTTGTTTTTGATCTTCTGGGGCTATCTGTGGGGGATTGTGGGAATGATTCTCGCTGTTCCCATTGCTGCCACCATTAGGATTGTGACGCAAAATATCAAACCTCTTCGCCCGATCAGCGTGTTCATGAGCGGTGGGTAGTGTCACAAATTTTAATTGAATTTCCTGAAAAATCGTACTACCTTAAAAATTAATTTGACAAAATAAAAGGATGAAAATGAGCCAAAGGAGATTGTGAATGGGAGTATATCTGAAACAGATTAAGGGAATTAGCTTTGCGGCAAAAGGGGAGTCGAATCATTGGGTGGTAATGGATGGAAGTGAGAAATTTGGGGGGCACAATGCCGGTACACGTCCGATGGAAATGGTACTTCTTTCTTTAGCAGGTTGTACCGGGGCCGATGTGGTGTCCATTCTACAAAAGAGGCGTACCAATCTTCACGATCTGGAGATTACCGTAGATTCGGAACGCGCCCCCAAACACCCAAAAGTGTACACGAAAATTCATTTGCACTTTATTTTTCACGGGAAGGATTTGAATCCAAAAGATCTGGAAATGGCGATTAATCTTTCTCAAAATAAATATTGTTCGGTAACAGCCATGCTGGCAAAAACCGCTGAAATTACACACGATTATGAAATTATCGACGTGTCGTAGCAAAACCGTCGGATATTTTTTGAATGGGCACAACGTTATTGGCAGCTTTTGTGCCTTTTTTATTTGAGAATGTAACGAAATGTAATAATTCCTGTCACCGTTTTTTGGGGTTGGTTTTCCGGGATCGGATCAAAGCGCCACTGCTGGAAGGCTTCGATGGTGACCCGTTCCAGAACAGCATCCCCTTTCAGAATGGGAACGATGTCAGTCACCAGTCCGTTCGGAAGAACATGGAAGCGAAGTTTAATCATCCCTTCTCCATGGTACCCCTTTGGGTAAGTCGGAATCAGTTTGGAAAGTACGCGCCGCTTGGAAGCCTCGCCTTCGATTTTAAACAGGTGATTCGTTTCTTCAGGCGTGCCCGAAATGAGGGGTGGCGTTTCCTTCTGTTGATGTGATTCGAGGCTGGTAGGGGAAGGAATGCCCTTTTGTGCGGTAATGGTGGTTTGTTGAGGCAAACCCGGGGGAAGTTCTTCTCTTTTAGGAATTATTTTTTCTGCCGGGAGAGTCGGGGATTCGCTTTGAACGGGGATTTTATTTTCTTCTTTGACACGTAAAAAAGGCTCTTCGCTTTCACTCATTCTGCGTTTAGGAAGCCGGACGATTTCCCTGTTCGGAGCAGAAGCCTTTTTGATGGCTGGAGTTTGTGCTTCCTTTGATGCCTGAAGCGTTTTATTTCGTACAGCTTTGGCTTGCGAGCTGACCGCGGCACCAACAAAGGAAATCTCAACGTATTCAGGCACATTCAGAGAGGGGCTTACCCGAATTAGCAAAAATAAGAGAATCAGTACCCCGTGAAAAGCTGCCGAAATAAGTAGTGATTTTTTGGAGTCAATTGTCACTTAAATAAATTCCTGTTGAATCATTAATAATTTTCTATTGAGTTTTCTGTGTTATTCTTTTAGGTTACACAAAGAAACACGCAAGAGCACGGAGGAAAACCTCAAAATCCTTTCCTGTGTGGCTCTCTCTTTTATTTCTTTGGGATTTCCTGTGTTGCTCCGTTCAAACTAGATTCCCGGCCGGGTGGCAATCATAAACTTCTCAGCACCGGCCAGTTTAATAATGTCAATCACATCGATTGTTTTTTGCAGCGACAAGTTTTTATCTGCTTTAATTACAACCGTAGCGTCCGGCCATTTTCTGAGCAATTTCCGCACCCCTGCTGCAAGAGCGTTGTGAGAGATTCTTTTTTGGTTTAAAAACACCGTTCCGTTTCTGGTAATGGTAACGAAAATATTAGACACCTTTTGGCTGCGCGCCGTGGCTGCTTTTGGCAGCTTAACCTTGATCCCCGGCTGAACCACAAACGAAGAGGACAGAAGAAAAAAGATCAGCAGCAGGAGAACAACATCGGTTAAGGAAATGCTGGAAAAGTCCGTGTAACGCTTTTTGGACGTCTCGAATTTCATCGGATCAGGCCTCCTCTTCCCGAACCATTTCCAGGAGATCGTTCGAGCTGTCTTCCATTTCGAATACCAGGCGCTCCACCTGCCCCTGAAGGTAATTGTAAAAAATAATGGCGATAATTCCCACCAGTAGCCCCGCGGCTGTGGTGACCAGTGCCTCCCAGATGCCGCCAGCCAAAACCCCCGGCCCCACATTGCCGCCAAGTGCTTCTATCTTCATAAACGCCTTAATCATTCCCGTAACGGTGCCCAAAAATCCCAGCATCGGTGTAATCGCCGCCAGCGTAGCGAGTGACCCGAGATATTTTTCCAACTGGTAAATTTGGCCACGTCCCGCGGTCTCGATGGCTTCCTTAATTTCCTCTTTTGGGCGCTTGTATTTTTCCAGGGCGGATTTGGTAATAGCCGCGACCGGCCCGGGAGTCAATTTGGCCGTTTTTAGTGCCTCGTCCAATTGCTTCTTGAGCAAAAGATTTCTCACGTGCAAGATAAAGCTTCGGGCGTTGATTTTTACCGATCGGAGTGTGAAAAATCGCTCAACAAAAATGGTTAAAATGGCAATCGAACTGAGCGCAATCAGAATCATAACCCATCCGCCCTTGGCGAGAATTTCAAGAATATTCATTCAAAAACCTCCGTAGAAATAAGATTCAACTAACAAAATTGCTTTTCAGTAATCAAAATATTTTAGTACCGCAAAAGCGAAATTTACCATCGAATTTCCATTCCTCCCAGGACCTTTCGCCCGTCATCCTGAATATTTAAATAGGGTTCAATTACCTGATTCAATCCGTTCCAGACGCCTGCGTAAATCGATCCGAACGGAAGCAAGTAGCGAAGCCGAGCATTGAGCAGCAGGTAATCGGGTAAGTAGGTTGTTGCTTCATAAAGATTGGGAACCCCTGCAGGCACGACAGTGGGCATATATTCAATGGCTCTGTTCCCCACGTACCGGCCTTCTGCTTCTATCCTCCATCCCGGGGCAATTTGTGCCTGTCCCTGAAAAGTGATTTTTAGATCCGGAAGGTAAGGAACATCATTTGTGTAATTCCATTTCGGAAATCGGACCAAATCGGGTGTAAGACTTTTGTTGAAATTAAAAAAGAGAGCGGCTTTCAGGAAAGAGTGATCCGAATTTCCGGCTTGAAAAGCAATTTTTGCCTGATTAAAGTGCACCTCCGGGAGAAAAATCAATTGGAAAAGACCCGGAGAGTAAACCCGAGAATCAGGAAAGGCTGTCCATTCCAAACGGCTTTCCCAAACCGGATAATCCTGAATAATATTTTCGGAAAGTGCCAAATGAAAAAATACCTCCCTCGAAACCGCCCAATCCGTTGTTACTTGCGCCCGCACCTTCTGGTGTTCCAAGTGAGCTAAATTTACGGATTGTGTGTAAAATGGGTTTTCATTGTAAGCATTGTAAGCGGTTCGGAATTTGTAACCCGAAAAATAGGACGCACCCAAATGCCATCTCGGGGCAGGCGCGTAGATGAAGGAGAGCGCCGGTGCCGCTTTCAGGAATGGTTTTCCGCTGTCATTTCTGTGTGTGAAATAATAATAATTGAATCCTAATTTTGCAGAAAGGGCGCCTGTAATCGTTTTGTTTGCAGTAAGATGCCCGTTCAGGAAGGTTTGAGTATTCTGAAAAGCTCCTTCCCGGATGGGCTCCAGCTTTCGTAGACTCGCGATCCCTGCCGGGTAGTAGGGAAATCGGTCCCGATTAAAAATCGCCTGTGTGGCAAAATCAAGTGCTATTTTTTTTGAGAAAGAAACACTCCCGGAAAGAATCTGGGTTTTTTCATGGTGCGTATTGTCCTGTACCCGGGTTACAATTCTGAATGGACGATCAATACCGTTGTCCGTAGGGAAAAGGCGCGATTGGTAAGAAATCCCCCAGTGAACTTCAGGGGCTGGTGCTGCTGTCAGAGCGACCCTGTACGAAAAAATATGAAGCTTTCGCCATTCAGGCAGAAGGAGGTAAAATACTTTGTTTGGCCAGAAGTTACCGAAGCCAAAACTGTCCTGCCGATATGTAGTTTGCAAGCGGAGTTGAAAATTCCTCCTGAGGCTTACGTTCCCAAGCAGGTTGATGCCGCCCCAATGGTAAAATCGATTCGCTGAGGTTCCCATGCTGTTACGCCAGAATCCGGAAACCCCGACCTGGAATCGATTGGTTGACTTCCAGAAAAGGAAATCCGAATTTGAAGATCGAAAGTTTCCTCCGTTAACGTCTATCGAAATGGCCTGTTTCCTCTCCGGAGAGACGAGTCCCGGCAATTCGGGCGATCGAAGTTCCGTGGGGGGGAGCAGTTCATAACTTCCCCAGCCGAGAAGTGCCGCCCGGGGCGGTTCTTCTGAAATGGCCACCTTTGTTGTAGGCATTCGCAGAGAGGCCGATTTCCCGTAGATCGTGACCTCGCCAAGAATGAGCTCATTCTTTGGGCGGTTGGGCAGGGGTTTTTGGGCCGATTTCCGGCGGTGCCGTGTGGTCTGACCGGCTGCCTCTCCACCGATTTGAATCAAAAAAAGAAAGATAATCAACTGAATGAAAATGTATGAGAATTTTTTCATGAACGACCTGTTAGCAATAATTGTAGATTTTTCACAAGTTCCTGGCCGCAAAGGGTAAACGAAAGCATCAAAAGTCAAATCCTTGTGTTACCACAAAATCCAGGAGAAATTCTATCCACCCATTCCACGAATGATCACCAATTAATGAAGTCCTCTAATCCGCCGGATGGGCATTCTTACTATTGTCGCAACATCTACACATTTGAATTGGCGAAATAAAAAGAATGTAGTCGAAAATCACAGTTAACCTGCAAATTTGGTTACGCCAAGATATAGATGTTGCGAATAAAGCGCCTCGGATTCTTCGTCGGCCAGGGTTGCTGAGCGCAGTCGAAGCAGTCGATCGAAACGCATTAGCTCCTAATTTGTGTACATTCACTCTATTTGTGAAGAACATTTTTTACTTGATTTTGCGAATTTCCTGCCTTGCCAAAATCCGAATCTGCTTGTCCGGGGCAGACTTGACCAATGATCGGAAAATTCGCAGTGCTTCCGATTTCTTTCCGGCTTGAACGTAAACCTTGCCGGCCTGAAACGTGGCTTTTTGCACCCAATTAACAGAATTCGGGTAAAGGTATTTGACTTTTAAATATTCCAGCGCAGCGTTTTCAAATTCGCCTTTTGCTTCGAAAACCTGTCCTCGGGTAAATTGTGCTTCAGCCGCAATTTTTCCATTTGAGTTGGCCAGTACGTCATCAAGAAGCCCGAGCGCTTTGTCAAATTCTTTCTGTTCAAGCGCGACACGAGCGAGCCCGATTTTGCTTGGATTGATCAGATCAGGTGAACTATTGGAATTTGCAACAGTTTCAAAGGTTTTCCAGGCGTCCGGGTAATTCTTATTCATGAAATAGCTCATTCCCAATTTATAGGTTGCTTGTCCCACCAATTCGTGATTTGGAAATGCCTGAATTAATTTCTGGTAAAAGTCAATCGCGCTCTGCCAGTTTTTTTGTTGAAAAGACAATTTACCTAATTGGAAAAGAGCCTCAGCCGATGCCTTTGCCTTGGGCGCAAAAGAAAGCTGTTGCAGAAAGGCGCTTTTCGCTTTCTCCGGTTCATCTTTTTTCAAATAGGCCAGGCCAATCCACAACCAGGCTTGTTTTGCCGTGGCTGAGTTCACATAACGGGAGAGAATGCGCTGGTAAGTTGTAACGGCCTCGTTGTATTTTTGAAGATTGTAAAGCAGTTCCGCCTGTCGAAAGAGAATGGCCGCCGCTGTTTCCTGATTGGGAACGGAATTCAGGTACTCGTTTGTAATGGAGATGGCTTGTTTTACCTTTCCCTGCTGCACAAGCGCCCACTGAATCCCGCTGATGGCATCGTCAATTAAAGAACTTCTTGGAAATTTTTCGATCACCTGCTTGTAGGCCGAAATGGCCTCGGGGTAGGCCTCCAGATTGTAATAACAATCCCCAATTTTGTATTGCGCATTGGCAGCGAGAGAACTCCCTGAGAAATTTTTTTGGAAGTCTTGGTATGCCGTGATGGCATCCCGGTAGCGCCCCTGACGGAAGTAGCAATTTCCGATCATGAAATTTGCCTGTTCCGTAAAAGTGCCGTTCGGATAAATCTGTATGAGTCTTTGAAAATTTTTGACAGCCGATTCAAAATCTTTCAGCCGATAAAAAGAAAGAGCGATTTGAAACAGCGCTTCCGGAGCCTGATCGCTATTCGGAAACTCCCTGAGCACTTTGTTGTAGGAAACAATTGCCTGATTGTACCGGCGCAGATTATAAAATGCATCGCCTTTTTTCAGAAGGGCATCCAGGCGGACAGCCGGATGGGAAGATCGCTGGATGGCTTCGTTCAAATAGGAAATGGCCTGCTTTGGCTGATTTTTGTGGAGCAAAATCCAGCCCATTGCGTAAAATGCGTCCGGAGCCTTCTCCGAACTGGATTTAAAATCGATGAGCTCCTTGTAGGCCTGAAATGCTTGATCATATTTTTTAAGGCGAAAATAAGCCTCACCCTTCCAGAAAAAAACTCTGTCCCTCGTGGGGTGGTCTTTGGGATAGGTTGAGAGAAATTGATCGAATAATTGAATGGCGGAGTTAAACTGATTTTTCTGGAAATCACACCAGCCCTTTCGAAAGAGCGCGTCTGCTGCAATCGGGTGAGAAGGAAATTTCTCCAAAATCTGCTGGTAATACGTCTGTGCCCGATTGTAGTTTTTTTGAGCCACAGCAATCTCACCCAGTAGGTAAAGGACATCGGGGATGAGATGGTGATTGGGATATTTTTCAAGAATTTGCTGCATAAAATAGCGGGACTGGTCATATTTTTTTGCTTTGAAATCCAGCACACCCGCCTGGTAAATTCCGTTGGCGGCCAGAGAGTCGGCCGGGTAGGCTTCGGAAATTTTCAAAAAAGAGGCCCGAGCTTTAACGGTGTCCCCGGCGCTTAAGAAGCTTTGCCCCATGTAGAAATAGGCTTTAGGAGCCAGCTTGCTTTTGGGATGGTTGCTCACCAGTAAATCAAAACTTCCCGCCGCCCTTTGCCATGCCTTTTGCTGAATGTACACCCAGCCCAGTCCGTAGTAGCTTTTTGGAACAAATGCGCTTTTGGGGTAATTTTGAATGATCTTCCGATAGGCCTTCTCAGCTTCAGTGTAACGATTCAATTGAAATTGGGCTTCGCCAATGATAAACAGAGCCTGTGGGACGAGCCTGTTTGCCGGAAAATCAGCGATTGCCTTCTCAAGAATTGCAATTGTCTTGGGATAATTTTGAATATTGAAGGCGGAAAATCCCATGTGAAACATGACGGACTCACGCAACGGTGTATCCGGGTAATTTTTGATTAAGTTGGCATAGAGTTCGTTTGCTTTCTGAAAATTGCCCATTTCTTCGTAAATCCAGGCACTTGAATACAGCGCGTGGTCGGCGTAGTTGCTCCGGGGATATTGGCTAATAACCTGTTGAAAAAGAAGCAGTGCCTGTCGTTTATTTCCCATTCGGTAGCTGGATTCTCCTAGCCAATAGAGCGCCTTGTCAATAAACTTGCTCTCCGGAAAATTCTTGACAAGCGTGTCAAAATTTGCGCCAGCATTTGCGTAATCTTCTGTTTGAAAATAGGAAAGTCCAAGATAATAAAGAGACTCCTCCGTGTACAAGAGTGTATTTGGAAGATTCAGAAGCTTTTTGAATGTCTGAATGGCATCCGAATAGCGTTTTTGAAAAAAATAGGCCTTAGCAAGCAGAAATCGGCTGTTGTTGGCATATTGACTTGTAGGATATTTATTGAGAAAATCGTTCAGTTGAACAATGCAGGCAGAATAGAGATGATCCTGAAAGAGATCTTTTGCAATCCGAAACTCGCGCTTTTCCTGCGAAATCTGTTGCTGCGAAAAAAGGGAAGGCGTTTGTCCAAGTTGTGTTGTGATGAGTGTTAAAAAGAGAAACACCCAAAATTGTTTTTTCATGCAGATTGCCTTTGCTATTTAAATAATCTTCTATCTGTAATATTTGGCTGCCAGCGCTCCAGGATCTTAAAAATCATTTAATCACTCTTAAGGCAACTTTAAAAACTTGAAAAACGTAAATATCTTCGTGTTTTCGAGCTTAAATGCACCTAACGGCAATCGCCACGAAATTCCGAACGCACAAAGTGGATTTCGTAAAATCCAGGGGTGTTTGATTAACACCAACAACCAATATAGGCAAATTGAAAAAAATTGTCAAGCCATTTCAGTTGTTTTAAATTTAATTGGTTTTACGAAAAAGCCTCGGCCAAGTTCCGAAAATGGCGTATCATTCTGAGTTTGTCGCCTGCCTGACTCAGGCGGGAAGAATCCCCGGTGGGGGAAATAAATTCTTCGTCCGCCGCACGGTCGCTGAGCTTGTCGAAGCGTGCGGCGGACCTGGATGCCCAAGGTTTATACCCTCGGGTGGGAAGCTTCGGAATCACTGCAACCGATTTTTTACACAGATTGTGAACCACGGGGTTAATAAGGAAGATTCTTGAAAAATCAAGCAGAAATAAAAAACTCCCCGGCACTTTTGAAGTGTCGGGGAGTTCTTTGCCATCATTCACCAAGAATTGCGTACATTGGGTCCCACGGAGGCAGAACAATTGGTTTTGTTTTCAAAATTTTCAACACGGATTGGGGTAAATACTTTTTATTAATGACCACTTCGTAAACATAATTATTGAACCATTTATCGTACATGATCAGAAAGCCCTTGCTTCCTGCTTTAGTACCCCAACTGTTTTCAACAAGCCATTTATCCGGTTTTTTGTTCTGTACATCCACACCGGTAAAAACCATGGCGTGTGTCGGAACACTGTCGCGGTACAGCACTCGATCTTTTTTGGAAAGACTAAAATCAACGCCGTAAATATCGCTGTAATCGTAAATGGCAGGTGCCATAATTCCGCGCTTTATGTAGCTGTCCTTGCCGACATCACAGCCAAACCAAACAGGCTCATCTGCCATTATCGAGCGAAAGGCGGCCGATTTTAAACTATCAATTGGCAGATTCACAAAAATCATATCCGAATAGTTTGCCATATTCCGGTCCAGGCTAATCTGGAAGAGCTTGTTATACGGGTGATTTGGGGTGTTGTACAGACAGACGTAATTATCCAAATTTAGCCCTACGACCTGATTGAAAAAGCTTTTGGGTGTGTAGGTTTTTAACGGCGTTAGTTTTCCGTCTTTATCCTTGTAGCGCCATTGGAATTCTGTGGGCGGAACGCCAAAATTGATTGCTAGCATCCTGTATATTTCCCCCAACATGGCGGTTTTTTGTTGGCGCAGCTTTTTGACAGGAGATCCGTTTTTGCTCATCTGTCTTAACGTTGCGGCATCCTTGCGTAATTTGCGATTGATGAGCTGGTTCATGACGCCGGTGTTGCTGCTCTGGTGCGTCTCCGGCATCACGGTTTTGGGAACCAGGCCGTACTTTTTGATAAGAGCAACAACAAAATTCCACTGTCCGCCGTCCGGAAAGGGATGTTTCAGCAAAAAATCCACTTTTCGATCGCTGAGCGGTTTTTTGCGGGTTTTAATAATTGATTCCAGAAAAAAATTCGCTTTTTCCAATTTATCCCAGAAAAACGGGTAATTTTCCGAAAATTCAAAATTCTTGGCATTCAGTTTCTTCTGTGCCACAGGACGCAAAATATTAAGCCCGGCGAACAACCAACAGCGTCCGCTTCGTGCCTGATTCGTAATACCATGTGTTTTAATACGATGCGAAAAGAGGCTGTCGTAGTTCATGAGCATCTGGTGATTGAGCGCCAGCTTTTTGATGTCATTGCTTGTAACGGCATTCATGATGGCCCGTGTGTGCGAATCGATTTTGAAAGAAGATTTAAATGACTGAATCATTTTAGGGGTAATTGCGCCTTCCTGGGATGATTGAGCCCAGAGTGAACCAAAACCAATTACCATGAAAAGACCTGCTATCCAGAGAATTACATTCATTCGTTTCATAATTGCCTCCTCTGTGTTTTATAAAAATTCCTGAGACATCTGGGTGTCAGGAATTAAATTCGTTTATTTTCCTTCGATTTCATCGGCCAATTTGCCGGCATCATACAATTTGCGAAGCCCCTCGATAATGTACGCCGTGTGAACGGCTACCGCTCGATTTTTCCTCTCATCGTACACAAAACGTCCGGGAAGGCTTTCAATGTTGCCATCAAAAATTAACCCCACAACTTCCGCTTTTCGATTGATCACCGGGGATCCTGAATTGCCGCCAATAATGTCGCACGTGCTGACAAAATTCACGGGCGTTGAAAGGTCCAAACTATCTCTTCGATCATAGAAGCGCTGAGGCAAGGCATATTCTCCCTTGTTGTCGAAGCTGAGGGAGCGATCGAATACACCGTAGAGCGTTGTTTTGTAAGGCGCTTTTGTTCCGTTCATCGGATAGCCTTTAACCGTCCCGTAGGAAAGACGAAGCGTAAAGGTGGCATCCGGATAAATGCTTTTCCCGTACACGGCGAAACGCGCATGGGCAATTTTTTCAGTAGCAGGACTCAGAACACTCTCGATGTTCTTTTTGTACCATTCATGATTTTTCCGGAGGATGGGATCGATCCTTCGAGCCAGAACAATCATGGGATCCTTGCATTTTTTAATGGCCTTTTTCCCACCTTTGATTAATTTTTTGCGGAATTTCACGTCCGCCAGTTTTGTGCCGCTTACTAATTCCTTGGCCGCTTCCCGGGGTGTTTTCCCGTTCAGAACGGCTTTAATGAAAGGATCGTCCGGGCCCAATTCATTCAAGGACAATTGAAGTCCCCAGGCAAGATTTGCCTCTTCAAAGTCGGCGTAAATAGGAGCGGGAGAAAAGAGCCGGAATTTCAGACTCGGAAGCTCGGCATCGTGGAAACCTTCCAGTCGTTTGGCATCCGGTTTTTTGATTTCCTCCACGTATTCCACAATGGTCGTAGCTATGCCTGCCAATCTTGAACCAATGACGCGCTGAAATATTTGCTCCTTGGCATGCGCTTCCTGCTTTTTTGTGATCTCAGCAATTGTATCCCAGGCGTCTCCGTATTTTGCCTGCCATTCAGGATTCGAGGCGATTTTTTTGCGGAATTCATCCTCGGCTTGTTTTCGCTTTTCCATTAATTTTGGATCTAACAGCCCCTGGTATTCACCAGTCATGGCTTTTTCGGCATTTGACAGTCCAAAAATGTGTACCAGCGCTCGTCGCTGCTGCTCGGGTCCCCGACTGGCGTATTCCCTGAGATTCTTGAGCCAGGATTTGATGTATGTCAGATAAAGAGGGTAGCGGTAGTCGCGCTGATACAAAAGCTGGGCATAGGTGTACAGCCGATCGCTGGAACCGGGATTTCCAGAGACAAACACCAGTTCATTGTCGGCTGCGCCCCTGGAATTCCATTTGAGGTAATTGGGTGAATGAATGGGTTTACCGTTCTCGTACACCCGGAAAAACGCCACATCCAGATCGTAGCGAGGGTAGGTGAAATTATCAGAATCGCCCCCAAAATAAGCAGCCTGGCGCTCCGGTGCGAACACCAGACGCACATCTGTGTATTTTTTGTATCGGTACAGCCAGTATTCTCCCCCGTGGTAAAGACTTATAACGTTGGAACGCAAGCCCGTTTTTTTAAGGCTCTCTTTTTCGATTTTGGCGATCCTGGCCTGGCGGGCTTTCAGTGCTTGTTCATCGCTCATTCCTTTTTTGACCGCTGACATCACACGATCTGTGACGTTCTCCATGGAAACCAGAACGTTCACTTCCAGATCGGAGCTTTTCAGTTCCTGTTCCGGTGTGGCGGCGTAATAGCCGGTTTTAACGTAATTTCGCTTGGCTGTTGAAATCTTCTGTAATTGTCCGATCGCGACGTGGTGGTTGGTCATCACCAGCCCGTTGGGACTGACAAACGACCCTGAACCGCCATCCATGAAGCGCACACTGGACAAACGTACGTGGTCCAGCCATTGCTGCGTCGGGGTGAATCCGTACTTTTCCTGCAATTGCTTGAGGGGGGGATTGTCAAATGTCCACATTCCCTCATCCGGGCGGGCAAATGATGAATGAGCCATTGAAAAGGCAAATGCAATTGCCAAAAACAAGGCTCCCAAATACTGCAACGATTTTCTTTTCATGGAATCTCTCCGTTTTTTGGTTATTAGAATGTTACTTCCCAGGGGTTACGAAAAAAAGTAAAAGGCAACTTATCCCATTTTTGCAACAAATTCACTTTTATTTTAACCCTTAAATATACGAATTGGTTCGTCAAATGTTTCGAAATGATCGTGAAGAATTTCGACTCCATAGTCATCGGGTGATGGTGAAAACCGTTGTATCGAGATGATAAATTTTCCTGGTATCTCAATGCAAAAATCCTCCGTATGTTGAAATTGCCGGGGAGTTTTTGGATGATATTCAGGGGAATGCCTGTTGAATACCTTCAAGAATCATTTGAACGGCGATAACAGCGAGAATCAATCCCATTAAACGTGATAATAGACTAATCCACGAAAGACCGAGTTTTGATAGAATTTTATCGCTGTAGATAAAAAAGACATAGGTGATGAGGCACATTATCAGGAAGATGACAATCACAATTGCAATATTTATTGGATTGGTGTGATTTCCAACGAATGACATGGCCGTTGCTATGGTTCCCGGTCCGGCCAGAATTGGAATTCCGAGCGGCGTAATGGCAATGGCGGTGGGATCCGTTACGTCATCGGTTTCTTCACCCCGCAAGTGGTGTTGTTGAGATTTTCGGCCGTTAAGCAATTCATAAGCAATTGCGAAAATCAAAATACCGCCTGCTATACGAAACGCAGGCAGTGTTATTCCGAACAGACGGAAAATGAGATTCCCGCCAAGCGCAAATAGAAATACGATTACGAACGCGGTGATCGTTGATTTTCGTGCGATTTGCCTTCGAATAGGTTCATCCAGATCTTCGACCAATCCCAGGAAAATGGGAATATTGCCAAACGGATTCATAATTGCAAAGAAACCCATGAAAACCTGAAATGCAAAAGACAGCATGATTGCCTCCAATTTTTAGTACGTGAGCAAAAACGGCGAAAAATGTGGCGTCGGTATCCTGATTGCGTTCGTTTGTCATCGGAAATAAAGACCCTATAAATCAAATTTCACAAACCAGAGGCTTGTACTATGCCATCGTTCAGACACTATTTATGATTTGTTTTGGATAAAAACGAACCGATTGCCTTCAGGTGTTCCTGTCGCTCATGTTTCTTAATCAGACTTTTTGGCGAAATAATTGGAATGGCTTTTGGCCGAATTGAAACACTGATAGGAAGCGTTCCGAAGACGTCTCCGTCAATCTGGTAAGGGACACGTCCGGGTGCCCACAGCTCAACGGTTTTTGCGCGTTTAATTGAGATTTCCGGCAGGTTTAGGGGAAGATTTAAAATTACACGAAGCGCAAAATAGATCAGGCGAGAGAAGCTTGGGCTGTCAAAAAGGAACACATCCAGAAGGCCGTCGTCCATTTTGGCATTGGGTGTGAGTTTGTAGGTTCCTCCGTAGAATGTTGCATTGCTGATGTTCACAAATATCGGCCGGTAGTGCGTTTCTTTGCCATCCAAAACCACTCGCATCGGGTAAGGTTTGTAGGTTGGAATATTCTGGATGGCGGCGAGAATGTAGGCGTATTTGCCCATGAATCTTTTAAGTTTCAGATTCGTTTCCTCGGTTGCAAGAGCGTCAAAGCCACAGCTGGCCATGATGGCAAAATAGCGCCCGTTTGCCATGCCCAAATCCCATTTTTTCACGTTCCCTTCAAGAATAATTTTAGCGGCGTCAATCGGATTTAGCGGAAATCCCAGAGACCGAATCAGTACATTGCTGGTGCCCAGGGCAATCAACCCGAGCGGAATGTCTGTTCCCATAATCCCATTAATGACCTGATTAAACGTGCCGTCGCCACCGGCCGCTACGATAATGTCGAATTCGCCGCTTTCAGCGGCTTTTTTTGCCTCGATCTCGGCATCGCCAAAGCGCAGGCATTTCTGAAGATCGACCTTGTAACCAGCTTTCTCAAAAAGGTGGATTGCCGGTTGAAGAAACAGCAAAATTTTGAGTGGTTTCGAAATTGGATTCAAAATAATTTTTATTTTTCGGGATGACATTTTTTCTCCGGTTTAGGTGTCGTGTCGGTCGTTGTTTCTTTCGTCTGTTCCGGTTCCGAATTTGTGAATCAGGGTTGCTTCAATCAGAGCGGCCAAAATTAAGAGAGGAATGACCAGCCATTCAAAAATGAAAAAATCTTGTTGAAATGTTTGAAGAACCGCCTTGTATGTAAATGTGCGAAAATAAAACAAGCTCATCTCAAGAGGAAGAGAAAATCCAATCCAATTTGCAGGCAGTTCGAACAGAGCCACGGGGTTCAAAAAGAAGAGAACAAGCGCAGGCCCCCCGCCTGTGTTTTTGTAGAGGAGTATTCCTGAATTGATACCTGCCCAGATGATTAAGAGAAATGGCAAAACGATTGTAAACCCTGAAAGATAAACAATGAAAACCGAAAGGGTATTCAGCAAAAAAATAACCAAAAATAATTTCCAGAGGGAAGGCTTTTTATTAACAAATCGTTCAATCTTTTGGAATGCCCATTCCGGATAAGCCATCAGCCATCCCAGATTGCGTTCGATAATGGTAGGCGCCAAAAGGACGCCGATCATAAAAAGAATGGCCGAAAAGCCAATCAAATCCCAATTCAGTGAGGCAAAGACGTTTTTATAGGTATCAAAATATCCGATATGTGCAGTTGTCATGAATGAAATCTCCCGAAAACCGCCAATAAAATAAAAGCAACGATTGAAATAATCATAGCATAGGTAAACGCCACGGAGGAACCGTACGAGTGCCAGATGGCTCCGAAAATAATGCTTGCCGGAAGAGCCGCCAATCCCACGAGCGTGTGGTAGAGCCCCAGAGCCGATCCGCGATGGGCCTGTTTTGCCCAATCAGACACCCATGCCCGTGGAATGGTTTCAACAATGGCGCTTGTGATTCCGTAGAAAAAGAAAAGCAGCCAGGCCTGCCAGCTCAGAATAGCCCGGGAGAAGCCCCACAGAAGAAGTGCCATCAAAAAGAACCCACTCAA
>Ga0114934_10000896_pt1 | contig 19307 bp, 13 predicted proteins | sample 4SBtaG_2_FD_99695 | JGI IMG/M metagenome (GOLD analysis project Ga0114934, IMG submission 99695) | Deep subsurface microbial communities from Kolumbo volcano to uncover new lineages of life (NeLLi) - 4SBTROV10_white metaG | ecosystem: Environmental > Aquatic > Marine > Volcanic ...
ATTGATGACGATGCAGCAAAAACTTATAATGTCTTTAAATTTGTAGCATCAGGGTCTTATCAAATTACAACGGATAATGATAAGCATTATTTGGCAGCAGGATTGCAAGTTGGGATGATTTATGAGAACCTGAACGAAAATCGTTTATTGTTTGATAATCAATGGAATGATGGTGTCTTTGACAGTGACCTGCCAACGGGCGAAGCGTTAGATAAATACCATGTAATACTGCCCGAAGTAAATCTTGGTATTTATTACAAATTTAAAAACGGCGTAAAAAAATACAAACCTTATGCTGGATTTACTATTTTCCATGCTACAAATCCACGGGAGAATTTTACAAGCGGTGACAAATCATATTTGCCCATGCGTTTTCAATTAAATGCGGGTTCTAAATTTTTTATTGATGATCAATGGACTGCCGAACCGGTTGTTCTCTATATGCGGCAACGAAATGTTCAGGAAATTTATGGCGGGGCTAAAGGCTATTATTCTGTAAACGATGATATTCAGATATTGGCCGGGGGCTATTATCGTTTACACGATGCTGTAACAATGTTGGTAGGACTCCAATACAAAAATTTGATTTTTCAAAGTTCTTACGACTTAAATATTTCTGATTTAAAAACATATACCAATGGAAAGGGGGCTTTTGAATTTTCAATTATTTTTTTGAGCAAAAAAACTTTTTTTAGTGCGCTGATGTAGGCATTTGTAATAATGACGAAAAATAGGTCAAAATCCCATATATTTTTTTAGATTCAGTGATGCCTGATTATCAGTCAATTGAAGAAAATGTAAGTATCGCTAAAAGAGTCCCGCCTGATGCGGGATGATTCTGTTTGTTTTTAGACTGGGCTCAAATATAAAACCAAAGTCTCTTTAATGGGTTACAATTAATTTATTAATGCCAATTAATTTTTGATTTGAATCATATGATTTCAGCAGATAATTTCCTGAATTCAATTTGTTTGTTTTAATCTTTTGTGATTTTATGTTATAAGATTGAATACAGTTGCCTGACATATCAAAAATCTGAATAAATGAAACAAGTTTATTTGATTGAATCGTAACAAAATTATTAGCCGGATTTGGGAAAATAGTAATAGGCGACTCAGCAATAGTTTGGGTTTGAATATTAACGGCTGATGGGTCAAGAAAATAAGAAAGTTTTTTGATAGTGTCGCCTGATACTGTCATAGAAACTAAGGCTGTTTTTTTGTATTTTGGGAACCATTCCCATTTGTCTATAGTGTCCGACATATTTTGAACCGGCATCCATGTAGCAAAATATCCTGTTGTATGAACAAAAATGGAATCAATATCTACTTCATTTGATTTTATTTGTAGCACATTATCGTAAGTGGAGACAGGTGTGGTAATGGCTCCCCACCCAACCACAGAATCAGTCAAATATATGGTCCGTTTTATGCGGACAGAATCAATTGTAACCGAATTAACAGTGGTATCATAAGCAATGGTAATATCCATAATTCCTGTATCGGTAAAGTTTGAATTGTAAGATAACGGGAAAACGAAATAAGTTAAAGGATCTTTATATAAGGCAGAAATGGTATCCATTTGTACACCAATCACTTCCATCTGGTTTTGGTCCACAAAATAATAAGTATATCCTTGTTGGTCCGGTTGTGCAAGTGTTGCGGTCGGGAAAGTTGATGCATTTGGTGTGGATGCAGGATCAATATAGATAGTTGTATCTTGTGAATCATTTCTAATCCAAGAAAAGTCCCATGACAAGTCTGCTCCGACTGAAACAGAAAGGGTGGAATCAACATTTGTTGTGTCATTAGCATTAATAAATTCATCTCCTATTTGCGGTACATCAGAGGAATATAATGTTATTTGTGTAAATGCTACATTGGATAGAAGTATTAAAAATAAGCCTAAAGGAAAATAAAGTTTTTTCATGGTTGAAAATTAATTTTGTTAAGAACAAATGCAAAGTTATTAAATTTTTAATTAAAAAAATTTTATTTAAAAAAAATAAAATTATTATGTGAGAATCTTATTGTTGAAAAATTCCTATATTTGCCCCCCATTAAAAATTAAAACTTTATTATAATGCAGAATAGAGGTGCAATATTAACATTTACCATTTTATTTTTTCTGGTTAGTATTTACCAGTTGTCTTTTACATGGAAATCAAGCCAAGTTAAAAAACAAGCAAAAGAATACGCCCAAGGTAATATGGCTTTGGAGAAACAGTATTTGGATTCTATTTCCGGTAAGCCGGTTTACAATTTATTAGGAATAAAAGATTTTACCTATCGTGATGTTAAAGAACGGGAATTAAATCTTGGATTGGACCTTAAAGGTGGGATGGAAGTAGTGATGCAAATATCTATAGTAGATGTTCTTAAATCATTGTCGAATTACAGTAAAGATACAACTTTTACTCAAGCTATTGCACTGGCTAAAAAGATGCAACGCAATAGCCAATCAGATTTTCTGACTCTTTTTGCAGAGGCATTTACACAAATTGCGCCCCAAGGGAAGTTGGCATCTATTTTTAATACCATTAAATTAAAAGATAAAATTAATTATAATTCAACCAATAAAGAAGTCATAAAAGTACTCAGAGAAAACACTAAAAGTGCCATTGATAATTCCTTTAATATTTTGCGTAGTCGTATTGACCGTTTTGGTGTTACCCAGCCAAATATACAGCGGCTCCAAGGAACTAGCGGCAGGGTGTTAATTGAATTACCCGGAATAAAAGACCCACGAAGGGTTCGTAAGTTATTGCAAGGGACAGCCAATCTTGAGTTTTGGGAAACTTATGATAACAAAGAGGTGTATCAATATTTACTGGAAGCTAATAAACGCATTAAAGAGTTGAATGAGATTAATCAAGCAGCTAAAGATTCTATAGCAGGTGATACAATTGCAGTAGCCGATTCCTTGAAAAATCCATTATTGGCTAAAACGGTTCAAATTAAAGATACAACAAAAGCGATTGCTGATTCTTCGGACAAAGGCACAAAATTATTAACAGAAATGGAAAAGGATACTTCTGTAGCTTCAAAGGATTCTGTCCAATCACGGGAACAAGCCCTTAAAGACTATCCGTTATTTTCGGTATTATCTCCCAATACAACGCGTGATGGAAAACTAATGGAGGGCGCTGCAGTAGGAATATCACATTTTAAAGATACTGCAAAAGTTAATAGATATCTGAATCTGCCGCAGGTGAAAGCTATTTTCCCAAGGACGCTTAAATTTGCATGGACAGTAAAATCATTAAAGAATGCAGAAGATTATTATCAACTCATTGCATTAAAAGTTTCTACTCGTGATGGAAGAGCGCCATTAGCAGGTGATAAAGTAACAAATGCCCGGGCAGAATTTAGCAACAACAAATCTAATGCAGAGGTTACCATGAGTATGAATAGTGAAGGGGCTAAAATATGGGCTCGTTTGACAAAAGATAATGTGGGAAAACAGATTGCTATTGTGCTCGACAATTATGTGTATTCTTATCCTGTAGTTCAAGCAGAAATTCGTGGTGGTCGATCGTCCATTACTGGTGATTTTACAATTGAAGAAGCGAAAGACCTTGCTAATGTTTTGCAGTCTGGTAAGTTGCCGGCTCCCGCAAGAATTATTGAGGAGTCAGTTGTTGGTCCATCGCTTGGTATTGAGGCCATTAATGCCAGTTTGTCATCGTTCTTGATTGCCTTTATCTTGGTATTACTTTATATGGTTTTTTACTATGCCAAGTCAGGGGCTGTTGCCGATATTGCATTGATGTCAAATATGATATTTATTGTTGGTATCTTAGCATCATTAGGTGCTGTACTTACTTTGCCGGGTATGGCAGGTATTGTGCTAACCATTGGTATGTCAGTAGATGCCAATGTACTGATCTTTGAGCGAATCCGTGAGGAAATGCGTGCAGGAAAAGGCGTGAAATTAGCTGTTAATGATGGTTACAAAGCTGCTTATTCTTCTATCCTAGATGCCAATATTACGACTTTATTAACCGGTATTATTTTATATGTATTCGGAACCGGTCCAATACAAGGCTTTGCTACTACACTGATTATTGGTATTTTATCTTCACTATTTTCTGCTATCTTTATTACACGGTTAATTTATTCATGGTGGTTAAATAAAAACTGGAAAATGAATTTCGCCACCAAAATGACTCAAAATATCTTAGTCAACGCTAAATTCCCATTTATGGAGAGGAGAAAAATTTTCTATGCTATCTCAGGTACTTTTGTATTAATCTCTTTTATCTCAATTTTTACCAATGGGTTTAATTTAGGTATTGATTTTAAAGGTGGACGAACCTATGTAGTTCGTTTCCCTGAAGCAGTGTCTTCTGTCAAAGTAGCAAAAGATTTAAAAGTTGTTTTTGGAGAATCCCCGGAAGTGAAAGTGTTTGGTAACAACAATCAATTGCGTATTGCAACAAAATATATGATTGATAGTGAGGCTAAAGATGCCGATGTGCAAGTTGATAAAAAATTGTATGAAGGGTTAAAGCCAATTTTAAGCAAAGAAGGAGCTATTACCTTTGAAGACTTTGAGCAGCATTATAAAATGAGTTCACAGAAAGTAGGTCCAACCATTGCTGATGATATTAAAGTGGCGGCTATGTGGGCGGTACTATTTTCTCTGCTGATTATCTTCCTTTATATCTTGATTCGTTTCCGTAACTGGCAATATAGTTTAGGTGGTGTTGTTGCTTTGATTCATGATACTGCCATTGTGATGGGTGTTTTCTCATTATTTAGAAATATTATGCCTTTCTCTTTGGAAATTGACCAAGCATTTATTGCTGCTATATTGACGGTAGTTGGGTATTCTATTAATGATACGGTGGTTATTTATGACCGTATTCGTGAGTTCTTTGTTCTTCATCCAAAACGAGACAGAAATGTTCTTTTCAATCAAGCGATAAATAGTACGCTATCGCGAACGATTAATACATCGCTCACTACTTTTGTTGTATTATTAATTATTTTCCTTTTTGGTGGAGAGGTTATTAGGGGATTTGTATTTGCTATTATGATAGGGGTAATAGTAGGAACTTATTCTTCTGTATTTATTGCTTCGCCAATTACATATGATACCATGCAACGGAAAGAAAAGAAATCAAGAAAATAGTTTTAGAAAATTAAAATAAGTTTGAAATCCCTACCTTTGCGTAGGGATTTTTTATGGTACTAGACATTATATATTTAATTGGCGGTATTTTATTACTCTATTTAGGTGGTGATTTTTTAGTGAAAGGAAGCGTGTCTTTGGCTAATCATTTTAAAGTCTCGCCTTTTTTTATCGGTATTGTTATCATCTCTTTAGGAACATCTTTTCCTGAATTAATTGTGAGTGTGGAGGCGGCTATCAAAGGGCATCCTGATATCTCATTAGGAAATATCGTGGGGTCAAATATTGCAAATATTGCTTTAGCACTCGGTATTACGGCATTAGTATTACCGATTGTAGTGCGAAAAAAAAATATATGGTTTGATTGGTTGGCATTGTTTATTTTATCTGGAATCATGGTGGTTTTTAGTCTCAACCATCGCCTACAACGGACCGAAGGAATTGTCCTTGTTATCCTCTTAGTTGCTTATTATGGTTATCAGATATATGATGCCCGAAAAGAAAGGAAAGAGATAAAGTTAGAAAAGGCAAAATATAACATATGGTTTTCAGTACTAATTGTTATTACTGCTTTTATTATCCTTGCGTTTGGAGCAGAAGGCGTAATAACTGGTGGAAGTAATATTGCGAAATCAATGGGTTTTTCAGAACGCATCATTTCGCTTACGGTTATTGCTTTTGGAACAAGTCTTCCGGAAATTGCCACTTCGTTTGTGGCAGCATTGAAAAAGCAATTGGATATTTCTATTGCTAATGTGCTGGGTAGTAATATTTTTAATATTGCAGGTGTATTAGGTATTACGACAATCATCAAACCTATTCAGGTAAATAATCGTATTTTAAATTTTGACTATTGGTGGATGTTAAGCTTTTTGATTTTACTAGCTTTGATGATTTTTGTTTTCAGAAAACGGCGAATTACCCGTATTGAAGGCGGTATTTTAATAATAGCATACGCCATATATATTTATTGGCTATTTTAATACTAAACCGCTAACAAAAGATATAGAACGAGTTTTACATCTTAAAAGTTTCCATAAATTTAGTTGTATATTTCCCTTTTAAAAATTTTTCATCTTGCAATAGTTTGAGATGAAATGGTATTGTTGTTTTAACACCCTCAATAACAAATTCTTCTAAAGCCCTTTGCATCGTCTTGATGACTTCTTGCCGCGTTTGTGCAACGGCAATTACTTTAGCAATCATAGAATCGTAAAATGGTGGGATTACATAATCTTGATAAACATGAGTGTCAATACGAATACCATGACCACCGGGTAAATGTAATGAAGTAATTTTTCCCGGAGAAGGTTGGAAATTATTAAAAGGGTCTTCTGCATTGATACGACATTCCATAGCGTGCATCACAGGGAAATGATTTTTTCCTGATATCTTTTCTCCGGCAGCTACTTTTATTTGTTCCTTAATGAGGTCATAATCAATTACTTCTTCTGTGATGGGGTGCTCTACCTGAATACGCGTATTCATTTCCATGAAGTAGAAGTTTTTCTTTTTATCTACTAAAAATTCAACAGTACCCACACCTTCGTATTTAACTGTTTTTGCTGCTTTAACAGCGGCATTGCCCATTTTCTTCCGTAGTTCGTCAGTCATAATAGGCGAGGGCGTTTCTTCTAGCAGTTTTTGATGTCGTCGTTGAATGGAACAATCTCTTTCAGATAGATGGGCTACTTTACCATATTGATCTCCAATTATTTGTATCTCAACATGTTTTGGCTCTTCAATAAATTTCTCCAAATACATTGCACCGTTGCCAAAAGCTGATTGTGCTTCACTGGTTGCCATATCCCATGATTTCTCAAAATCTTCAGCTTTCCATACTTCACGCATGCCTTTTCCACCACCACCGGCAGTTGCTTTGAGAATAACAGGGTAACCAATCTTGTCAGCTAATGCTTTCCCTTCTTTCATGTTATTAATTAGCCCATCTGATCCCGGTATTGTGGGGACACCAACTTTTTTCATGGTGGCTTTGGCATTTGCTTTATCGCCCATGCTATTAATCATTTCAGGTGAGGTACCAATAAATTTTATTTCGTGCTCTTCACAAATTTTTGAGAAATTAGCATTTTCTGCTAAAAAACCATACCCCGGATGAATGGCATCTGCATTTGTGATTTCAGCAACGGAAATAATTGCCGGGATATTTAAATAAGAATCAGCAGGAGAATGACTTCCAATACATACGGCTTCGTCAGCAAACCGGACATGTAAACTGTCCTTGTCTGCAGTAGAATATACTGCTACTGTAGGAATACCCATTTCTTTGCAGGTACGTATAATCCGCAAAGCAATTTCGCCACGGTTTGCAACTAATATTTTTTTAAACATAGTAAGAAATTAAAACGGTTCAACTAAAAATAAAGGTTGGTCATATTCCACAGGAGAGGCATCTTCTACCAATACTTTTACAATTTTTCCGTTTACCTCAGATTCAATCTCGTTAAATAGTTTCATTGCTTCAATAATGCAAAGTACTTGACCTTCTGAAATGTCATCTCCTACATTAACATATGCAGGTTTGTCCGGAGCTGGTTTGCGGTAAAATGTTCCCACCATCGGTGATTTAATTTCAATATATTTTGAAGTGTCTTCTTCTGCTGATTTCTCTGTTGGAGTTGTGTTTTGGGTAGATTGAACCAGCGGTGTCTCAAGCGGTTGTTGAACTGCCTGTGTAGTTGGTATAGCAGTAATCGTAGATTGGTTTGCTTTCAATTGATTTCTTACAATAAGGCGTATTTCTTCGGTTTCAATTTTGATTTCAGGAGCCCCTGTTTTTACAAGTGCTTCAATAAAATTTTGTAATTCGTTGTATTCCATAATGGTATGTTTTTTCTTAATGTAAAAATATTTTATTTTGGGTCATATCCCCATTTTAAGTAAATAGCGCCCCATGTAAATCCGGCACCAAAGGTAGATAAAATTAATTTATCATCTTTTTTTAATTTGTCTTCCCACTCCCAAAGAAGAAGTGGAAGTGTGGCGGAAGTTGTATTACCATAGCGCTGAATGTTAATCATTACTTGATCGGCACTGATGCCCATTCTTCTTGCAGTGGCATCAATGATACGCTTATTAGCTTGATGGGGAACAAACCATGCCAAATCTTTGGGGCTAATGTTATGTTTTTTCATCATATCTGTTGACACATCTGCCATGCGTGATACAGCATACTTAAAGACAGGTTGACCTTCTTGGTAAATATAATGTTGGCGAGCATCCACTGTTTCATGTGAAGCTGGATTTAATGAGCCACCCGCTTTTTGATGTAGCCATTTCCTGCCGATGCCATCTACCTTCATCTCGGCATCAATAATACCTATATTTTTGTCTGTAGTTGGTTCTAATAAGATAGCGCCAGCACCATCACCAAAAATAGGACAAACAGTTCGGTCTGTATAATCTACAATGGTTGACATTTTATCTGTACCAACAACAATTGCCTTTTTCGCAAAACCCGTTTCCACATACTTTGTTGCCTCCATCAAGGCGAATAAGAAACTGGAGCATCCGGCATTCAAGTCATGACTAAAAGCATTCTGAATACCTACCATATCACTGATAATATTCCCCGTAGCAGGAAATTGCATATCAGGCGTAACAGTAGCACATACTAATAAGTCAATTTCATCTGGGGAAGTATTTGTTTTTGCTAATAGTTTTTTTACGGCTTCTGCACCCATAAAAGCAGAGGCTTTGTCTTTGTCTTTCATTATATGGCGTTCTTTGATGCCAATTCGTGTCATTATCCATTCGTCGTTGGTATCAACCATTTGACTTAGTTCGTCATTTGTGAGAATATAGTCAGGAACATAAGCGCCTATGCCTGTAATATGTGCATTAAGTTTTGACATTATTGAAATATGTTTTAATTTTATTAGGAATATCGGCTTTTACAACATCAATGGTGTGTTGTATCATATTTTTTATAGCTAATCCTTTTGATGCGCCGTGCCCGATAACAACTGTGGCATCAATTCCCAAAAGAGAGGTTCCGCCATAATTTGAGAAGTTGTATCGTTCAAAATAATCATCTTTAATATTTCTACTTTTAATTATTCGGTAAACAGATTCAATTTCTTTAAGTACCACATTGCCGGTAAAACCATCGGTTACTATCACATCCGATTTATTTTTTATATATAGTTCGTGTCCTTCAATATTGCCTAAAAAATTAATATTAGGATTAGCATTTAAAAGTTTATAGGTTGCCTTTGTTAATAGATTGCCTTTGTCGGGTTCAGCCCCAATGTTAAGTAATGATACCGATGGATTCTCGCGACCATATAGCGCTTTAATATAAAGCGATGACAGTACGGCAAATTGTTCTAATAATTCCGGTTTACAGTTGGCATTCAATCCGGCATCAGTTAATACACCCATTGTGTTGTCCATTTTTGGTAATGGAACAGTGATACATGGTCTGATGATTCCGGGAATGGGCTTTAGCAATGCCATAACGCCGGCTAAAATAGCACCTGTATTACCGGCACTCATAAACCCGTCTAATTTTCCGGTTGTTAAATGAACGAGCCCCGTTACTATAGCAGATGATTTTTTTGTCATTACAGCTTTAAGCGGTGATTCACCCATTTCTATTTCATTGGAGGTGGCGACAATAGTAATATTGTCTCTTGATATATTCTTTTCCTTAAAGAAATCTTCTGCTTGTTCCTTATCGCCGTAGAGGACAAAATGGATAGAGCTATCTTGTAAGGAAGAAAGAATTAACTCAATCCCTTCAAGCGAAGATTTTGGAGCATAATCACCCCCCATTAAATCGATTCCTATTTTCATAGGGCAAAAAAAGAAGGAATTATCCTTCCTTGGAGATAATAACTTTTCCTTTGTAATATAGTTCACCCTCATGCCAATGTGCACGATGTCTTAAATGGGCTTCGCCTGTTGTAGAATCAATAGAAATCGTTGGATCGGTCGCTTTATAGTGAGTCCGTCTTTTATTTCTCCGTTGTTTGGAAATCTTATGTTTTGGATGTGCCATAATTTCTTGGTTTTTTAGTTCAACAATGCAGTTAATTTATCCCATCTGGGATCTTTTTCTGTTTTATTTTTATTTGAGTAATTTTTTATTTTTTTTATCATTTCAGGGTTACAAGTGGGATGGCCGTTTTTGTCAATAGGGTGAACATGCCGCATAGGAATGCTTAAGACAATGGCTTCATAAAACCACTGTGCAACATTAATTTTATCAACATTTCGGGGTATTGAAATAGTTACATCGTCCATTTCTTCGTAAGTGCTTTCAAATTTAACATATTGTTTAAAAGAAAGTTCTAACGGTGATGAAAATTTCTCTAAACAATCATCGCAAATCAATGATAAATGACCGGTAATATTAAAATCCAATACCAAAAGGTTTGACTTCTTTTCCATATTCAAGTGAACCGTCAAATTCCCTTCTTGCACGGGAGAATCAGAAAACAATGTGAGAAAATCATTCCCAAGGTTATAAGTAAATGAATAAAATCCATCTGGCTTACCACCGAAAAACACATCATATTTTGAAATCGGGTTCATCCAATTAATTTAAAAAAATTCCTGCAAAATTAACTAAAATTATTAATGTGCAAAGATAAATGTTTTTTTTATCTACCATATGTTACCTGAGTTGAGCGATTTTTACAAACTTTAATCCTTTTTCGTTGCCATATTCTAGTATAGCAGGCAGGAGGTTTACTAATTTTTGTTTTGCTTTAGGTGTATCGTGTAACAAGATGATATTTCCTTTTTTTATCTTCGGCTTTATTTTTTCAAAATCTTTTTGCCATGTTGTTTTGCTGTCAAAGTCACGGGTCATAAGTGTCCAAAAGATAATTCTAAATTGTTTTTTGAGTTTAAAGAATTGTATGGGTTTCATTTTTCCGTAGGGTGGACGAAATAAAGGGGATTGAATAATTTTATTTCCTTTGGCAATATCAGACAAGTATGTTTTTGTGTTAGTTTTTAGTCCGTTTAAGTGGTTGTAACCGTGATTGCCGATTTGATGATTTTGATTTTTTATTTCTGAAAAGAGTTCGGGGTATTGGTCGGCTTGTTTGCCTGAACAAAAAAAAGTAGCTTGAGCATTGGCTTGATCAAGGGTTTTTAATACAAAGGGTGTTACCTCAGGTGACGGACCATCATCAAAAGACAAATATACATTAGGTCCTGGGGTCTTTATACCAAAAGTTCCTGCTATCTGAAAGATGGCAGGAACTTTATATTTAAAAATATCGGGCATCAATAAATTATAATTTCCCGAATTCCTGATAATAAGTCATCAATAATGGCTCTAAGGCTTTTGTAAACTTTTCTTGTTTGTTCTTTTGTGCCACCTGATAAAGTCCCTGTAGAATACTGACTTTTCTCTGAATAGGGTCTTTTAATGATTTTTTCTTATCCATATCTAAACGGGCATAATAATTTAAGTCTTCTATTGCTCTGTTTTTAATGATATTAGCAATATACATTGCTTTTTGTGGGTTATGTAGCTGGAAATACATACCAATCATAGGATACATAAACATATCGAAAGGCACTGTTCTGTCCGGCATCACTTTTAGGCATCTATCTAATACTTTTTGTGCTTTAACGGTATCGCCTTCTATCATTAATTGTGCAGCTAATCTAGAGAAATTATTTCTGAAGTTCATAGTCATTCTTAGATTATTCTCGTTAAGATAGGTCGTTGTATCATCAATGCCACCCCATTTGAATTTATTCATCAAATTATTATACATGATTTTAGAGTCAACTCTTCCGATTTGTCCTTGTTGAGTACGGCCACCATTAATAGGTGTTAAACGATAAGTCATACCTTCTAATCGAAAATAATTTTCAAGATTTAAGTAATTGTCCCTACCGACGGTAATTGCAAAATAAATTGGTCGTTTCCAGTCATTGGTACTAATCATATCCATAATCATCAAATCACCTTTCAGAATATAATTCTTTTTAATGTCCCAAGGAATAACTTTTGGAACCCTAGCAGTGTCCTTAATATCAACGGTACCATTGTCTAAGCAATTTTTAAGGTTTACAGGAATAGCCAGTTTTTTTGTTGGCAAATAAGAAATTTTCTCTCCGTCGTTAGCCTGTACTTTTGCTCGTGGATCGTCTGTTTGCATAAAATCTATCACATCCTTCAGATATTTACGATCTTTAAATAGTGCTACATAAGGTAACATGTCGCGTGTGCCTTGGGCATACTGATCGTGTGTAAAAGAGTTTGGAATAGGATTAGACTCATAGGCTTTTCGTTTCATTTGGTCAATATACCAGTCGGTGTTGAACAAGCTTAGGTTAACAACACGGACATCAGTACGAATACCTTCTACTTCCTGATCATACCAAAGCGGAAAAGTATCATTGTCTCCATTCGTAAAAATAATGGAGTTGGGAGCACATGATTGCAAATAATTTTCTGCAAAATCGTGTACTGTATATAAGTGGGAGCGATCATGGTCGTTCCAGTTTTGAGCCCCCATATTAATAGGTACGGCAAAAAGGGTAACTACGCCAACGGTTCCTGCAATAATGGCAGAATCTTTCTTTTTCACTAACCATTTATAAATAGCTAATACACCGAGGCCTACCCAAATTGAAAAAGCATAAAATGAACCTACATAGGCATAATCCCGTTCACGCGGTTGTAAAGGATATTGATTTAGGTAAACCACAATTGCCAGTCCGGTCATAATAAAGAATAGCATGACGACCCAAAAATCGGGTGCATGATTCCGGTAATGGAAATATAGTCCAAGTAATCCAAGTATTAACGGTAACATAAAATATACATTCCGTGCTTTGTTATCTTTTAAACTGCGTGGCAAATTATCTTGTGGTCCCAGCCGGGGTTCGTCAATAAATGGAATGCCGCTAATCCAGTTGCCGCGGAGAATACTTCCATGTCCTTGAATATCGTTTTGTCTGCCTGAGAAGTTCCACATAAAATACCGGAGATACATATAGCCAATTTGGTATTTAAAAAAATAGGTAAGGTTTTCACCAAAAGTTGGTTTGTACACGGTTTTCATGCCTCCGTTTCCATAAGAAACTTGAATAGGTGTTCCTTCAATATTCCCCCATTTTTTATATTCGCGGATATGACTGGCTTGTGGCGACCACATTCTTGGGAATATCGAAGTAAAGCGATCATCGTAAACAGGAACATCTGAATGTCCGATTACTTTATATTTTCCATTTTCTTCTTCGTAATGAGGTTCCCCTTTTTTGTATTTTATAAGTGGTGCATTATAACATTGTCCATAGAATAATGGGCGACTGCCATATTGTTCACGGTTTAGATAAGCCAGTAATGAGAAAACATTATTAGGATTATTTTCATCTAATGGTGGTTTGGCATTGGCACGAATAACAATGACAATAAAAGTAGAGTACCCAATAATAAGTACAGTAAAAAGGAGTATAACGGTATGCCAAAATACTTTTTGTTTTTTGAAAGTGTATCGTAATCCCCAAATAATTAAACCTGTCAACAGGGCAAGATAAAAGAATACGCCTGAATTAAATGGTAAACCAAATCCATTGACAAATATCAATTCAAACCAACTGGCTACCACTACAACGCCGGGGATTATTCCCCACATCGTAAATCCAAGGATAAATAGTGCTACTATCGAAGTGATAATAATCCCTTTTCGGGTTGGTTTGTATTTTTTGAAATAATAAACAAAAACAATGGGGACAACAACCAATAAACTTAATAGGTGAACACCAATAGAAAGACCAATTAAGTAGGCAATTAAAATAAGCCAACGATTAGCATACGGCTTATCAGAAACTCTTTCCCATTTGAGTATTGCCCAAAAGACAAGTGCCGTGAATAATGATGAGCTACCATAAACTTCTGCCTCCACTGCAGAGAACCAGAAAGAGTCGGAAAAAGTATAAGCCAATGCACCAACAACACCGCTAGCAAAAATAGCAACTAAATTACCGGTTGTTAATTCTTCATTTCTTTTTACGATAATTTTCCGTGCAAAATAGGTGATGGTCCAAAATAAAAATAAAATAGTAAGGGCACTTGCCAGAGCCGACATAGAATTAACCATAATGGGTACTTGCTGTGGCGTAGATGCAAATAACGAAAAAAATCGAGCTATCAACATAAAAAATGGTGCTCCGGGAGGATGACCTATTTCTAACTTGTAAGAAGTTGCTAAAAATTCACCACAGTCCCAAAAGCTCGCAGTAGGCTCAATGGTTGAAAGATAAGTATATGCTGCAATTGCAAAAATAACCCATCCAAGGATATTATTGTAAAATTTATAAGATTTCTTCATAGTGAATAGAGTTATGATAATAATAAAGCGTAGCGAAAATACGACTTTTTTTCAGAAACAAATCCTATTTAATTTCAATAATTGTTAAAAATGGTTAATTAGAGTCCGTCTTTAACATTAGTGTCAGAACTATAATATTCGAGTTTGATGCTTTCAAGGTTCTGAAAGCCAATGAGTCCCGCCTTAGGTGGGATGACTGTTTTCAAAACAAGTATAACGAAAAAATAGGACATTATAGACAGACACTAATTGCTTTGAAATGAAACACGGAACCCCATAACTAATATATCATCAATTTGGTCGTAGGTTTTATCTTTTTCTCCGGGTTTCTTTACCCAGTCATCAAAGGTTTGAATCAATATTTCCTTTTGTTCATCCATTGGAAATTTATAAATTTCTTTTAAAAGCGATTTAAACTGACTGGATTTAAATTTCTTGCCAAATTCTCCGCCAAATTGATCAATATAACCATCAGAAAACAAATAAATAATATCTCCTTCCTGTAAATCAATGGTTTCATTGTTGAATATTTTGTTGGAGATTCTTTGCCCTCCGATAGAAAAACGGGAGCCTCTTTTCCATATCAGACTACCATTGCGCATCAAGACAATTGGTCGCATGGCTGAAGAAAAAACAGCTTTTTTCGTCTCCATATCAATTTCACAGAGTACAACATCCATTCCGTCTTCGCGTTTCTCATCTTGATTTTGTTGTAGCGTTTTTACAATGGCAATATCCAAAGCAGACAATATTTTTCCGGGTAAATAAGTTTGCCGATTCATAATGATATCTTTTATCAGAATATTACCAATCATCGACATCAGTGCTGCCGGAACACCATGTCCCGTACAATCGGCGCAGGTAATTAAAAATTTGTTCTTATCATACATCTGATCAAAACGGTAGAAATCACCGCTAACCACATCTTTAGGACGGAAAAAAAGGAATGATTCCGGGAAATGAGATTTTATAAGATCAACATTTGGGAAAATTGATTTTTGAAGCGATTTGGCATAATTTAAGCTATCCATAATGTCCTGATTTTTTATTTCTAGCTCTTTGCTTTTTTCTATAATTTCACGGGTACGGATTTGTAGTTTTTTCTCTAATAAAATTTTTTGTTTTTGCAGCCTTGTAAACCGGTAACGCACTATTAAGAAAGCAATAAAGATAACAAGTATGATAGCAGACAATATAAACCACCATTGTGCCCAAATTGGCTTAGCTATGGAGATAATAACTGTTTTGGGTGTTTCATTCCATTCATCATTAATGCCACAAAAAACTTTCAGCGTATATTCCCCAGTACTTAAATTGTTGTAGATAATTTTGCCATCTTTTGTTTCGGTGTAGTTGTTTTCATTTTCCTCCAACATATACCGAAACTTAATTTTTTCAGGACTGCGCAAAGAAACGCCGATAAAGGAAAATTCTATTTTATAATGACCGTATTTTAATTTAATTAAACGATTTCTTTTGTATTGATTTCCGTTCACTGAAATACTTGCCAGTTTAGGTTCCGGAGGCAATACTTCAAAATCATTTTTGGGGATATATTTTACTAATCCTTCAGTCGTTCCAAACCATACATTTCCTAAGCTGTCTTTTGCAATAGCATTGGTGTTGATGGCGTTAAATAACCCTTCTGACTTTCCGTAAGTCTGGAACTTTCTTTTTGAACGAATCATTTTGCTGATACCATTTTGATGCCCAATCAATATATTATTATTATTGTCGCAAACTAATCCGTGGCAGTAATCAGATTTCATGCCGTTTTCCGAATTAAAAATAATAGAACCGGATTCTTTGAACCAAATTAATCCTGAAGATTTCGTTCCTATCCATAAGGAGTCATCTAAATCTTTTGTGAGCGAAACTAAATCAAATAAGTCGTTATTTTGAGTTATTGGATAATGTAATACCGAATCATTTTTTATATAAGCCAATGAGTTTGACAAACAGGCAACAAATATTATTTTTTTCTTGGAATCATACAATAGATCGTTGACTACATTATGACCTAAGCCTTCTATTGTACTGAAATGTTTGAGATAGCCATTGGCCTGTTTATAGATGCCATTATTAGTGCCTACCCATAAAGTATCGTTTTCTACTAATAGCGTATTAATATCATTTGATAAACGATTGTTTTCTAATGCGATTTTGGTAAACGATTTTTTTCCAATGTTATATGAAAATAGACCGTCGTCTTCTGTACCAATAAGTAATGTTTCATTGTTCTGTTCCCGGATAACCGTTATTTTATCTTTTAGTGAGAAATCGGTATCAATAATTTTTCCGGATGTAATATCCATTTTCATCAGACCTATTTCTGTGCCAATCCATAAAATATTATGTTTTATAAATAGGGCAGTAATATTACTTGATAAGCTGTCATTTTTTAAAGGAAAAAACAAAAAAGCATCTTGTAGTTGCTGACAAAGACCTGATCCATAGGTGCCTACCCATAGATTTCTTTCTTTGTCGCGAAATGCTACTTTTATATAATCATTTGGTAGTCCGTTGGTTTGGTTGTAGTTAATGCTAACCAAATAATGGTTTTCCTCCCCCCCGGGCAACAATTTAATAAGACCAGAGCCAAAAGTGCTAATCCACAGCGAGCCATTTGTTCCTTCAAATAGATTTTGAATGTTTTCTATTTTTCCATTTTCAATCGTAATCTTTTTGGGGAGGATATCTTTATTATTTACCGACAAATAATAGATGCCATTGTCCAAGGTTGTTATCCAAAGTTTTTTCCCATTTGGAGAAAGCGAAATATGGGTGATATTATAGCCATTAAACGGCTTAATTTCCCGAAAATTAATTAGACTGTCTCGATGGTCTAAATCCCAAGCAAATAATCCGGTCATGGTGCCTATTAAAACGAGGCTATCCGGTAAAAATCCAATCGTTGAGATATTTAATTCCTTGGGGACTTTAAAATGTTTAATTTCGTAATCTCTAACTCTCAAAATCCCGGCACTCTGCGATGATACCCAAATGTTTTCTAATGAATCTTCAATAATGCCGGTAATCATATTATTTAAACCGGTTTTTAAAATATGGAACTTGTTGTCGTTATGGATAGTGATATTGCCATTCTGATGCCCAAACCATAAGATACCATAGTTGTCTTTATAGCAAGTTGTGATAAAATTTTCGGAAAGGCCATCTTTGGTGGTGTAGTTAATAAATTTCTGTCCGTTATAGAAAGATAGATTCTCGCTGGTAGCAATCCATAGATTTCTGTAATTATCTTGGACAATGCCATTGATAAAATTATTGTTTAAGCTGTTATCTTGATTAAAGATTTTATATTTATAGACTTGAGCGTGAGTTGGGGTGGTTAGAAAAAGTGTAATAGCAAAAATAAGTTGTGTGTTTCTAAAAACGCTCATAGGTTATTTATGTGGTCTAATTTTAATTACAGATTTTGGGTGTGGAATGCCACCGATGGGTACATTATTAAATGGCAGCAGCTCACCATATTGGTTGCGAATATAAAAAACGACATTATTATTATTTACCGGTGCATTGGGGTTTTTGTGCATTTGAATATCAAGAGAAGATTTTCGCTCACCATCTAAAATTTTATGTTCGCTTGTAACCCATTCATTATTAGGTGATTCTTTCATTAATACAGCCTTTCGTTTTACGGAAACAAAAAATAACTCTCCGTCGTTGTCCCAATCAAAGTTTGATTGTTTAATAGAAATAACCCGATCATCCAAATACGGATAAATGTGTGATACTTCTTTGGGGTCATTATGTAATCGAAAAGTGTATTCAAAAGTAAATGAATTACTGCCCTCCACAGGTTCATTTACATTTGGTTTTGTACTTAGATAATAGCGGTAAAGATTGCCATCGTCACCGGCAATACCTTGTGCTATTACCTTAATAACATAGCCACCATATTTTTCGGAATATTCTCCTTCTGTTTGGCTAATAGGTCGAAAGGTAAACCAATTATTGTCATATTTTTTATCTACGCCAAAGATTTTTTCACATAAGAGATTGCCACTGCGATAATTACCTACTGGATTAATACCTGTTGCATCTTTATTGGTAATACATCCTTTCCCACCATAAACTGAAAAGTTTGTTTTAGTGTTAAAAATACCTTTTCCTTCATCATTTTTTCCTCCAATGTCAGGGTCGAAGATCCGTATAAAAAAAGGTTGTTTGTAATCTTTTGGGATAACAAAAAAGAATATTTCACAGAAATCGTCATCTCCCCACGATTTATCGGCTTTTGCTCCAAAGGTTACTAAAAACGGAATGTTTTCATCTTTGGCAGGAACCGGCTGAGCAAAACCATAGATAGATAGAAATCCAAAAAATAGTATGAATAAAAAATTGCGCATTAAATGACAAAATTAGAAAAATTTCTTTTCATGGAAAACTAAATTTTAAAAAAAAATATTTTCCTATTCATTTTTGGTAGTTTTGTAAAAAAAAAGTGGCATTTGAACAGCGGAAAAATATTGTCTTGTCCTTAATTGTTTTGTTAGCATTGGTCTATATTATCCGTTTATTTTATTTGCAAGTAATTGATAAATCGTATCAGATTTCTGCTGAAAATAATGTGCTTCGCTTTGTGACAGAATACCCGGAACGAGGACTCATTTATGATCGGAACAATAAATTGCTTGTATTCAATAAAGCTTCGTATGACTTAATGGTAATTCCTAATAAAATTCGAAATCTCGATACCATTGCGCTTTGCAATATGATTTACTTGAGCAAAAACGAATTAACAAAACAAGTTAAAAAGGCTAAGAATTATTCTAGATATAAACCATCCGTTGTTGTTAAATTATTAACTGAGTCCGAATATTC
>Ga0114934_10000897_pt1 | contig 19293 bp, 20 predicted proteins | sample 4SBtaG_2_FD_99695 | JGI IMG/M metagenome (GOLD analysis project Ga0114934, IMG submission 99695) | Deep subsurface microbial communities from Kolumbo volcano to uncover new lineages of life (NeLLi) - 4SBTROV10_white metaG | ecosystem: Environmental > Aquatic > Marine > Volcanic ...
GCAATATATATGAGGCAGTGGAAGGTTGCCTGTCCGTAGATATTCAAGAAATTTCGATATCTGGAAAAGATAAGATAATGGAGATAGCCGTTTGAAAGCTATCAGCGGCAAGAAATTCTGTAAACTCCTCGAAGGTAAAGGCTGGGTATTGAAGCGGATCAATGGCAGTCATCATATTTATGCTAAATCTGGTAAAAATGCGCGAATTTCTGTGCCGGTTCACGGAAGCACACCCTTGAAACTCGGTTTGCAGCGACATTTAATGAAGGTCGCAGGAATTGAAGAAGGCGAATTGTAAGTCCGCACATAACAAGGCACTCAACCTGACCGTTATTTCGCTGCGCTTCATGGCAGCAGGTTAGCTTTGTCGTTCCCGTAGCGCTCCGCCCCACGGGAACGCCGAGTTGCCGGGTTCCCGGCCGCTCGTTTAGTTCTTCGGCGCTCCGCGCCACGGGAACCAAACGTTCGACCGGCAAATTTCCCCGAATAACCAGCGACCTCGCCGCCATTATCCGTTAAAATTTGCCCGTCAACTCGGCATTATGTCGTCAGTAAAGTGGCAATGGGATCACATGATAGAAAAAGATTTTGATATAGCATTCATCGCTGACCTGGCGCTCCGGGAAAAGCAGATTCAGCAGAACTACCGTCCTGTTATTGCTGTCCACAAATGGTTTGCACGGCGACCAGGAACCCTGTTTCGTGGTTTGCTGTTATCCGAGTTCTCAAACAAGCCGCTACGCGAGGCGTTTTACGAGTCAAATAACTTTCCCGGCCTCCATGTCGCGGACCCCTTCATGGGGGGAGGAACGCCGATTCTTGAAGCCAATCGTGTCGGTTGCGATGTTACAGGCTTTGACATAAATCCGATGGCTTGGTGGATAGTCAAACAGGAAATAGAGCACCTAAATCTTCGCGATTATGAGAAAGCCGCCGTTTCTTTGCGGACAACACTTGAAAAGGAGATTGGCCATCTCTACCGCACTCGGTGTGTCTTATGCGGTTCAGGCGATGCTTACGTGAAATATTTTCTGTGGGTAAAGATCAAAAAATGCAGGGAATGTGGAGAAGAGGTAGACCTGTTTCCTGGATATCTCCTTGCCGCCGATTCCAGGCACCCTAAAAATGTCTTTGTATGCCCGGCCTGCGGTGAATTAATGGAAACAGACGACAGGAAAAATCCAGGACGGTGCAGCCATTGCTCCGCTGATTTGGTTCTTGACGGACCAGCTAAGCGGGGCAGGTGCAAATGCCCTGCATGCGGAAGTGACAACTTATTTCCCGATGCCGAACTTGGTCCGCCACGCCATCGTCTTTTTGCCATCGAATACCATTGCCCGGTGTGCAAGCCAGCTCATAAGGGGAGATTTTTCAAAAGGCCTGACTCCCAGGACATCGAGCGGGCCAGAGAGGCGGAAGAAAGGTGGCAGAAGATGGGTCCGAAGTATGTTCCTGATGATGAAATACCAAGCGGGGATGAGACCAACAGGCTTCACCGCTGGGGATACAGACATTACCGGGAAATGTTCAATTCTCGACAGCTTGTCGGGTTAGAACTCTCCGCGCGTATAATCGCCAAAATAACGGATGAACGGGTACGCAATGCGCTTGCAACGAATTTGTCAGATTTGCTTCGTTACCAGAATATGTTATGCCGCTATGACACGAGAGCACTGAAATCGCTTGATATTTTTTCCGTGCATGGCTTCCCGGTGGGCTTGATACAGTGCGAGTCGAATTTCCTGGGTATTATGGAGTCTGGCCGTTACATGTGTGTAGGAAGCGGAGGCTGGGCCAACATTATCGAAAAATTTAAAAAGGCGAAAGCGTATTGCGACAATCCGTTTGAGGTGCAGCACCATGGGAGCAGGAAAAAAATAATCCCGATTGGCAAAGAATGGATTGGAGATCATTTCAATGGTTCCGCTCATATCCGCAGAGTCAATATCTCGTGCCAGGACGCTGCTTCTTCTGACTTGCCCGACAACTCACTGGACGCCGTCTTCACTGATCCTCCCTATTTCGGTAATGTCCAGTATGCGGAACTCATGGACTTTTGCTATGTCTGGCTCAAGCGATTGGTCGGACAGACTTCCCAGAGATTCAATGCTGTTTCAACCAGGAATGTAGACGAGTTAACGGGCAACGTGGACATGGGACGCGATTTAGGTCATTTTACGGAAGGGCTTTCCGCTGTGTTTCAACGCATGTCAAAAGCCCTGAAAACGGGAGCGCCCCTTACGTTTACATATCATCACAATAAAATTGAGGCATACTATCCTGTTGCGGTCGCAATTCTTGATGCGGGATTGACCTGTTCTGCGTCGCTTCCCTGTCCTGCGGAAATGCTCGCATCCATACACATAAACGGAACCGGTTCATCCATCATTGATACCGTATTCGTGTGCCGTTCAACGGGAATCATGCAACGAAAATGGTTGGCGGATTCCCCGGAGGAGGTCGCAAAAATCGTGGAGGAAGACCTTGCGCACCTCAGGGCAGGGAATGTCAAGCCGACCCCCGGAGACATTAGGTGCATCACTTACGGCCATTTGATCCGTCTCGCGATATGGTCGTTGCGATGTGAATGGAATAAGAACAAACCAACTTCATCACGCTTGGCGGACGTGGCGAATTGGCTCCAGCGATTCGGAGGAGAGGGCGAAGTGGAAAAGTTTCTGGAGACCAACAGAACAGCAACGACAAAGGATATGCCTTTGTTCGCGGTCCACGAAGGCGTTGCGGAATATGGGGCGGAATATGCCAACGTTTCCTTTTGAAGTTTCCCTGGAGGAGATTCTTAAGGACCCTGAAAGTTATGTAGATGCCGTATTTTCATGCCTTGAGTCAGAATTCCTTGTCATGCCAAAGGGGTCGGGCTTTATTGAATATCCTATCTTCGAACGTGGATACGAAGCCTTGAAGGCGGCAACCGCGGGTTTTTCGCAACTCGATCCGGAAAAAGTGTTTCGGGTAACGGTTTCTGAACCGATCTCTATTGTGGTGCTGCGCTCAATGCTCGGTTTTACGCCCCCTGAGTGGGGCTATGTAACGACTCAGAGAACGGGCATCTCGGTTACTCAAGGGTTTGTGCGCTCGCTGGACCGGAAAGTTCGAATGAACCCTGAAACGGAACTTAACACCAACGGCGTTACCAAGGAACGGCTCAAAGCAATGGTCCAAACCGCATGCCAGTTACTAACGTCCGGTGTCCCCGAAGTGGACGAAGATCAACTGCATCGTTTGGACAAAGCCGATATCAGAAATGGCATTGACAGCATCAAGAATTTGGCAGGGATAGGTGTTCCCTACGCCATGTTGCTCTATGAACGATTTTTTGGAAGACCTTTTGCCGGGCACCGGGACTCTGTAAGCGAACTCATCGGCGACAGTCTTGAATCTGCGATTGAGGATGTTCTCTCCAAGGCAGGCATCAGTTTCCGAAAAACCAAACGCGCCGAACGAATCGAAGGTTTCGATCAGACACCAGATTTTATTATTCCCAGTGAGTTCAACCCGCAGGTCATTATCGAAGCAAAAATCACGGAGGATGACGGCACGGCCCGCGATAAGGTAACGCGCATTCAACATCTATGTGAATTGAGCCTTGCCAGCCGTTCTGAGGACAATCCAAAATATGAAGTCATTGCGTGTATATGAGGTAGAGATTTCGGGATTCGCCGGGAAGATATGAAAAAGATGATCCTTGCAACAAGAGGAAAAGTCTTTACCGCAAAAACATTGAATCGGCTTGTTGAGTGTACTCGACTGAAAGAATTCAAAGCAAAGTAGCATCGTAACCTGCTGGAATGGCATAACAAGTATCGGGTCGGAGGAACCCCCGAAAAGGGAGTCCCTCCGACCCGATACCGGAGTTTCCACCCATCCCGCGCGATTGATTGCCTATCCCTTCTTCAGCGTGTTTCTCAGTCGATAGCTCTCCCAGGTACAGTTAATGATATGAGCCTTGTGGGTTATCCTGTCCAATAGTGCCGCCGTTAATGTGGGATCGCCAAAGATTTGGGTCCACTGTTGATTTTCACAAAAAATTAACTAAAAATTTCTGATTATTTTCCTCTATCCGGATATTTTTCACATTACCATAAACGGATTCGCTTCGCTCAATCAATTTTTATCGGTTTTTAAGGCATTGGTGGGCAAGCTTGAATAATACCTGCAAATGAAAAAGGGAAGCGGCATCCATGTGCCGCTTCCCTTGCAGCATTATTCAATGCCGTCCACATCCGGTTATCCCTTACCGGGTTCCTCCCCAGGATTGCCCGGCTCCGTTTCACCGGACACCTGATTTCAAAAAGGTTTCTCCTCTTTGTTTTGTTTGTTCATCTTTAAAGCCGTTTCTTCGTATTCCCCGGACAATCTTCCAAATAACTCATTCATAATTGGTTGAAATAATGGATAAGTTATTTTTTGATACAGTGGTGCATCGTCACTATGAAGAGCTTCCAACTAAGTCGTTTTCCATAAATTGAAATAAAAAATGAGTTATTTGTTGAAATAGTGGTAATTTGTCACCATGAAAAGCTTTTTATGCTGGCCAGCAGGATATCAGCGATCAATTGGTCCAGATTAAAGATGATTTTCTCGATGGTGGTTTCATATCGGTATTCGTCTTCCATATCCATTTTCGATCCCCTTTTAAAATATTTCAGTGGATGCGATGCGGACATGCTCGGCATTTATGGTCACGGATTGCTCGCTTGCCGCGCCAATCATATTCCCGGCCAAGACGATAAATTTCATTGAGAATTGCAGAAAAGGAGATTGTCATAGGTATATTTCATTGAGAACCATCTACAGGTTCTCGTTTTGTTGAAAAGGGCGGGGCGTTCCGGAAAACTACTCCGCCCTTTTCACATTAAAAAAGCCTCTGTAACAGAGGCTCATTTAATCCGATAATCTTCGGTTCCATGTCGATCATTTTAAAAATATTAGTGCAAATCTAATCCGTATATTCTGACTCCTAACAGTTGTGCCTAACATAAGATTAGATTTAATAACTCATGTAGACTTTTGCCGTAACTCTTGCACAACAGAAACCCTGACTTCTCCTTCTAAGGAAGGGTTTAGAAATACAGCGAAGCCAAATTCTCTCTCTTGATGACGACGATGAAATGCATCCATGATTTCTCGTATTTCGGCAGGTGTGGTGTCAGGCAAGTCACCTTCTATTACCAAAAGAATACGCACAGAATAGGGGGATGGAGAAAAGTTGCTAATAACCTCTTGGAAGGCTTTATTCAGGGCATCTTTCTCAGAACGTATCGCTTGAGTGATTTCCAGGGAAAAAGGTTTTTTATCCGCCTGCCATAGACATTCCCCTTCAAATAAATAAGGACAAAGAGCGCACTTCCTGGGTACGCTACCTTCTATACCAAGATGAGAGAAAGGCACTGGTTCGAGATCTCCTTCTATAGGGCAATGAATATGCCATAAGTCTAAGGTGGACCCCATTTTCACGGCTAACTCCTTTCCTCGCGTTTACTTTTCTTCTACTCCTCGAAATGGCAACCTAAAATTGACCCCTTTGGGGGGCGAACGATAACCCAAAATTGTTCCCCCTTCAAGCAAAACTCTGATAATTAGATTGTCGATTGGCAATCATACAATTATCGGAGGAAAGGAGAATGCTAAAGGTGGATCAATATGATTTCATTCGGACAGGATATCGGGTTTACGGCAAAAAGATCAAGCAGATTGCCAGGGAGACCGGTCATTCCAAAAACACAATTCGGAAGGTCATTAGAGGAGAGTATAGCGGATATAAGCCTCGGGATAAGCAGCCTTTTCCTGTATTGGGTCCTTATCTCGCGATCATTGACAGATGGCTTCAGGAGGACAAGGAAAGGCCGAAGAAACAGAGGCATACAGCGGTAAGGATTTATCATCGGCTCAGAGATGAGCATGGTTTTCAAGGTTCCGAGACAACTGTCCGGCGATATGTTCGTCAGGCAAAGCGGGAGCTAGGCATAGATGGCCGGCAGGCATTTATTCCTTCCGATCCTGAAGCCGGGATTGAGGCCGAAGTGGACTAGACAAATGCGAGGCGATTATCGGCGGCCGGAAGACGGTGCTGAAGTTGTTTTGCATGCGTTCAAAATACTCGGGCAAGCATTTTGTCCGGTGTTATCCGTGTGAACGGCAGCAAGCCCGTTTGACGGTCATATTCGGGCATTTTCTTTTTTGGGGGTGTTTTTCCCGCTCTGATCTATGACAATTTAAGCACAGCGGTTCAGAAGATATTCAAAGGCAAAAAACGGGCGCTTCAAGAATCTTATGACAAGTTTCGGGCATATTACAATTTTTCGCCTATTTTTTGCAATCCGGGCCAGGGGCATGAAAAGGGCTGCGTTGAAGGCCTGGTCGGGTACGCCCATCACAATTACATGGTCCCGATTCCGGAAGCAGACAGCCTGGAGCAACTCAATAAAAAGCTTCCAAATAAGTCGTTTGCAACTATTTGAAATGATTGATGAGTTATTTGGAAGTCCAGGGGCATGAGAAAAAAGGCGGGAGAAGATTACGCCGTGCCCGCGTTGATGGATCCGGTTCTGCCCCCCGCGCCATGCGAAAAAGCCGGGCCCGGCTGATTCAGAAGATTTATTATGTCGATCCCCTCCTTTGCCCGAGATGCAAGGGCATCATGAATGTCATCCACTTTATTGAAGAGACGGACGTTATCCGGAAAATTCTGGTGCATCTCAGCCTTTGGGATATCCGGAACCATGACCCGCCGGTCAAAACACATGCGCATATTCCGGAGTTGACGTATAATGATGAGTATTCTCAGCTCCAGTTTTCTGATGCCTGGGCGTAAAAAATGGTGAACAGGCATACAGGACAGGTGCGCTCAAAATCGGTGAAAAACAGCTCTTTTTCATCGACCATCGTAATTTTCTTCCATCCGGCAAGTCTCGTTTCCTTCTCGTGAAACAGATCGTAAAACCCACCACAATATAAGCGCTTGTTAGAACTATATAGACAATCCGATTTCTGAGATACATTGAACAACGAAAAGCAATGTCTTATTCTTTTATTCGAGCCGTTGTTCAAAGTTCAAAGCAAAGTTCAAAGATGTCAATACCTTTCCTATGGATTCAGAAAAAACAGCAAATTCCGCACCGACACCAAATATTCACAAATAATCCTTGAACCTGTAACCTTAATGCAGTGTTTTAGGTTTATTAATGTGGAATCGCAGTATTTTAGGTTCATTAATGTGGAATCGAATGATAAACTTAAAAAAAAGGCTGGTTATGAAATTAGTAAAACCCGCGTCCGATCAATTTCGGGCAATAGTTCCGGATGATATTTCCGAAGAAATAACAGAGACAGATGAGCGGATATTTTTTAAAATAACCTCGCAGGAATTAACATCTGATCAGATTGATCGAATTATTACGCCTGCGGAAATCTACAGCCGGGAAAAATTTCTGCTTGCCGTTCACTGGCATCCCGAGTTCATCCCTATCGATTTGATAACCCGGCGTATCGCCGCCATGTACCCGAATGCAGAAGACAGCCTGATTATCCCCACGCAGCATAATCAACTGATGACTTACGGAGATTTTACCGGGGTTGAAGTAGATTGTTATTCCAGGGGATTCAATCAGAAAGTCCAGCTGCTCCTCCACTTTAATAATGAGCGTGTTGAAACGGCGGACGTCCTGAAGTCCATGCTGGCCCACACGTTTAAGTACCGCTCATCCCAATTGTTCGATTATATCCATACCATCATCAAGCCGGTTGAAGAAAGAATCAACAAGGCAGCGAATGAAACCGGCTCGGATGAATCCCTGATCCGGTTTGTAACGGTGTATGTCAGAAAAATTCATGATCTTCTGGATCGTCACATGGACAGTCTTCCGGAAACCGCCGTCAAAAATAAAATCATCCGGGATTTTTTTAATGAACTTCGACCGTTATACAGTGATCATCTGATCAACAGGGTGCAGACATTTATTACGGCGGTTAAGAAAACAGTTAAAGCCAACTTCTCAACCCGGTATTTCTATCGGACATCCGAAGTCATTGAAGAAGCCCGGGCGTTAAACGGCGGTATCGTGATTCCACACCCGGAGCAGTTCTGGCCGATTCTGCTGGCGGAATATGATGTGGATGGATATGAGGTCTGGAACCCCCAATCCCAGCGGTATACGGAATTTTTGATTTCTGTTTTAACCGAAAAAAATAAAACCCGGAAACATGGGCGGAGAGAATTGCTCCTTTTCATGGGCGATGATACGCATATGGGCGAAAAAGTAAAAGATCCGTCCATGCAGAGCCCGGAAAAAGCCTTGCGGGAAATCGGCCTGCAGCCCGCGTGGAAAGATTTAAATATCCGCAAACAATTGATTTTGGCAAATACGGATAAACAGAAAGTCATTTCGGAATATCGGAACCGCCTGTCTCAATAGGGATACGGCATGAACTTACGGAGGTTATTAATGGCCGGTGATCAGAAATTTGAATTTAATTCCCTTCAGGACAAAAGCAGCATTATAGCCTTTTTGGAATCATTGCTCGACGGGTTTGAAAACGGAAAGATTGTTCTTTCATCAGGCGCAGAGGAAATTGTTCTGCATCCTGCTACGTTATTGCGATTTGACGTCAAAGCCAAAAAAAAAAGAACACCGGAAAAGCCAGATCAGCATTAAAATCTCATGGACAGAGCCGAAAATTGAAATTCAAGGCGCCAACAAGCAGATCCGGATCAGCAGTTAAAAATGATTTCGTTCGAAGGGTTGGAAGAAAATCTGAAATTCCTCATACTGGAAGTTAAAAATCAGGTGCGCTCCATGTCGGCTTTTATCGAACACCCCTCCAGGCCCCTGTTTGAGCGGATCATAAACAAAGACGACTACATTGACAATTTAAAAACTATTATTGAAAATAAGTGTTTTTCAATCATTCATTCCGATAAAACGCTCCGGAAAAAAGAAGTCAACCGCATACGCTCCATCCACACCATCTGTGTCAATCTCGAAAGAATTGCCGATTTTTGCGTTAATGTCGCCCGGCAGATGCGGTACTTAAACGAAGTCGCTCTCATGCGGCAATATGATTATCAGAAAATGATCAACCACATTTCGGACGGTCTTTCCAGAATACTGCCGGTACTTAAAGAAGGAGATCTGGCCGGCGCCCTGGCGATCTGTAAAACGGAATATACCCTGGATCAATTGTATAAAGAAAATTTCGACCAGCTGATAATTCATATCAAAAAAGCATACGACCCCAGGCCGCCCATAACAATTTTATTTATTTTCCGTTATTTTGAAAGGATCGGTGATTCGCTGTTAAATATCGGTGAAGCGCTGATTTTTTATATTATCGGGGATAAAATTAAAATTGAACAATTCCAGGCGCTCCAGTCTACCCTTGACGCCGCCGGGATCAAAGAACCCCTCCAGGAAATAGATTTTCAGGGCATATGGGGAACGCGTTCCGGGTGCCGGATCGGCCGTATTGCAAAAAAGAACGGCAATAGCGGTGTGCCGGACGTTCAAGGAAGTATTTTCAAGGAAGGCATGATCAAAAAAATAGCGAGGGAAAAGGAAAATCTCAAACGATGGCAACGGACATTCAAGGGATTGGTCGCGGAAATATACGGTTATAACGAAGACGGAGAAAATGCATCTCTGCTGATCGAATACCTCCCCGGGTGCACCCTGGATGAAATCATACTGATGTCGGAAGCGGAAATCATCGATGAGGTACTCTTTGTCTTAAAACAGACAATGAATAAAGTCTGGGATGGCACTCTTGAAATGAAACCTGTCCCCATGAATTATATCCGGCAGATTTTCGACCGGTGGAACAATATTTTGCAGGTTCATCCGGATTTTAACCGCCCGTCATCCATGATTGGCCGAAAAAAGACTGCCTCTTCAACCGAACTTCTGGAGCAGTGCCGGGAGATTGAAGCGGAAATCAACGCCCCTTTCTCGGTCTTGATCCATGGAGATTTTAATGTCAACAATATACTCTATGATCATGTATCGCAACGAATTCATTTCGTTGACCTGAATCGGTCATGCGATTTTGATTATATTCAGGATATTTCGGTATTCCTGATTTCCAATTTCAGAATTCCCATTTTTGATTCCCCACTGAGGGATCGGTTGAATTATATTATCGAAGATATTTTCAACTTCGCACATACTTTTGCCGTCAGGCACCATGACCGAACATTTGATATCCGGATGGCGTTTGCCCTGGCCAGATCGTTTTATACCTCCACACGATTTGAGCTGAACGTAAAATTTGCCACGGAAATGTTTTTAAGAGCTCACTTTCTGATGGAAAAAATTCTGGAGCACCGGCCCTATCCATGGGAAACCTTTAAACTCCAACCCGACATACTTTTTATGTGACATATCATTAATAGGGAATGATTTATGCCTGATATTGCAATAATAGGAACCAGGGGCGGATGGTCGTCTGAAAGACTGGCCGATACCGCGGCACAAATTTCCGGAAAACGGCTGCTTGTGGACATGAGTGAAGTCCGCCTGGATTTAAATACCGGAGATGCATGGTTTGGCAGTACGAACCTGGCGAAGATGGACGCCCTGATCATCAAAAAAATCGGCGCACGCTATTCTCCGGATTTGTTGGATCGCCTGGAACTGCTTCGCTTTTTGTCCCTGCAGGGCGTGCCGATCTTTTCCAAACCGGAAAAAATTATCCGGGTGCTGGATCGTCTCAGTTGCACCGTGACATTAAAAGCCGGCGGGATTCCCTTGCCGCCCACAACCATAACGGAAAGCATCGACCAGGCGTTGATTGCGATCCGGGAATACGGCGAATCAGTGTTGAAACCCCTTTATACCTCAAAAGCCCGGGGCATGGTTCTCGTTAAAAACGATGCAAATGCGAAAGCGGTTCTTAAGGCATATAAAAAGGAAAACACCATCGTTTATATTCAGAAAAAAATCAACATGAACGGTCAGGATCTCGGCATCGTCTTTCTTGGCGGCGAGTATTTGACTACCTATGCCCGGCGGAATCAAAATAACGGGGCATGGAACACCACAACGGTTTCCGGCGGGAAATACGCCGCCTATGACCCCTCGCCTGAAATTATTGCCTTGGCCAAAAAAGCCCAGGACCTGTTCGATCTGGATTTTACCTGTGTGGATGTAGCGATTACCGACCAGGGACCTTTTGTCTTTGAAGTGTCGGCTTTCGGCGGGTTCAGGGGCATATTGGAAACCAGGGATATTGATCCGGCAAAACGCTACATTGATTATGTGTTGAAAAGGATTGGCCATGCAGTTTGAAGACGGTTCCAGAAAAATTATTACCGATGTATTCCGGAAAGAATATCCGGCGTTAATACCCCTGTATCTGAAATTCTGCGACTGTGTCCTTCGGGTACGAATGAATTCCGTCACATTAAAGGATAAACTGGCGAGGTATTTTCAATCTTTTACGATTCCGGAGTCCGAAGCCGATATTGATATTACGGTGCATGAGGCACCCCCCCCGTCTTTTCCATTTAATTTCAAGATAAAGAAACCGGATCCCGGCAAAACAAAAATCAAAGAGGAATATGTTGATCTGCCGGACGGCCGGATCGTTCGAAAACGATTGACCGGCATGCATTTTATTTTTGGCCTGGGGGACAATCTGGCCATCGGACCTTGCGCTGTCAACATCAATCAGGTCATCAATTTTATCAACAACCGGTATATTGAATGGAAACTTCATCAGGGCTGTCTTCTGGGACATGCCGCCGGTGTCTGTCTCGGTAAAAACGGCCTTGCCCTTGCCGGCTTTTCCGGGAAGGGGAAATCCACTCTGGCACTTCATATGCTGAGTCTCGGGGTCGATTTTGTCAGCAATGATCGCTTAATGGTCATGAATTCGGATCAGGGGCTGACCATGTTCGGCGTAGCCAAACATCCGCGTATCAACCCGGGCACCGCATTGAATAACGAAAATTTAAAAGACCTGATTCCTAAAGATCGTAAATCCGCTTTGGTGTCACTTACTAAAGAAGCCCTCTGGCATCTGGAAGAAAAATATGACGCGCCGGTGGAAACATTTTTCAGGACCAGCCGGTTTAAATTATCCGCCCCCATGAATGGCCTGTTCATACTCAACTGGAATATTGAAATGTCATCTCCCCCTGTTTTTGAAAAAATAAAGATTTCCGAGCGCCCGGATCTGCTGCGGGCGTTTATGAAGACGACCGGACTGTTTTACCAGCCGTTTAATGGCGGCCCCCCGGCGGATCCATCAAAAGACGAATATATCCGCCTACTTGAACATATCGAAATTATTGAAATAAAAAACGGCGTTGATTTTAACGCAGCCGCCCGGTTCGGATTGGAATTTTTAAAAAAGGCATGTAACCAAAGGGAATATGACCATTAAACTAAAAATTACACGAACAATCGAACTGCCCGATCTCGTGAAAGTGGCCCGGTTTGAAAAAAATCCGGAACTGGGCCCTAGATTGCTCTTTTTCAGCGGCGGGACCGCTTTAAGAACGTTAAGTCAGCTTCTTATAAAATATACCGGCAATTCGATTCATATCATTACCCCCTTTGATTCCGGCGGCAGCTCCGCGGAACTGCGAAAAACCTTTAACATGCCGGCCGTAGGCGATATCCGGAACCGGCTGATGGCGCTGGCAGATCAGAGTTTTAAAGGAAATCCGGATATTTATAAACTATTTGCCTATCGCTTGTCCAAGGATGAATCACAGCAAAACCTTCGGAAGGAACTGGAGCGCATGGCCGGGGGAAAACATCCCATGGTGGCAAAAATTGTTGATCCCATGCGCAAGATTATCCGGAACCACCTGTATCTGTTTCTTGAAAACATGCCGGAATCATATGATTTACGTGGAGCGAACATCGGCAACCTGATCCTGACCGCGGGATATCTGTCCAACCGCCGACTGCTTGATCCGGTTATTTATATTTTTTCAAAACTTGTTGAATGCAGGGGAATTGTCCGGCCGGTGACGAATAAAAATTGCCACCTGGCGGCGAAGCTGGAAGACGGCACCATGCTCATTGGTCAGCACCTGTTAACCGGCAAGGAGAACGATTTCATCCGTTTTCGGGTCAAAACAATTTTCCTGACCGATGAAAAGCAACAACCGCATGCCGTTGACGTATCCATTAAAAACAAAATCAAATCGCTGATCGTCGGAGCTGACCTGATATGTTATCCCATGGGCAGCTTTTATTCGAGCATCATTGCAAATCTTCTTCCACGGGGGGTGGGCGATGCCGTCAGTCGGGCGGATTGCCCTAAAGTCTATATCCCAAATACGACGACGGATCCGGAAACGTTCGGGTTGACCCTGGCAGATCAGGTTGAAGTGCTTTTGACATACCTGAAAAAAGATAACCCGGGTGTCATACAGACCGGTCAGGTATTAAATTTTATCATCGTGGATAAACGGCACGATGATCTCTATGCCGGCGGGATTGATGAGCCGAAAATAAACCGTCTCGGCATCCGGATAATTGATTATCCCATTGTTACCTCAGAATCATTTCCGTTTATTGATAAAGAGCCGTTGCTTTATCTGCTGCTTTCATTGTGCCCATGATTTTTGGATTAAAAACCGTAATTAATTAAACACCCCAAAAAAAGGAGGAAGAGCCATGAAAGAAAACAAAATAAATCATCGCCAGTTGCTCAAGACAAAAGATGCCATCGCTTATCTGGAAACCATAACCAGATGTCTTAAAGAAGGCAGGATCGTGATTGAGCGGGAAGGGCAGTTTGTCAGTTTCAACACACCGGATTTAATACATCTGGAGTTATCTGCAAAGGATAAAAAGGAAAAAAGCGAAATATCAATTGAACTTTCCTGGCGGAAAGAACCGTTTATGTCGGATATTGCGCAGTTAAGCATTTCATCGATTGAACCGCCGGCCCCTGAAAGCGTGGAAGAAAACAAACCCGCTGAAGCCAAAAAAGAGGACAAAAAGGAAGTGGACAAAAAGGAAGCGGTCGTTTCTCCAAAGGCGGATATTGATGAAAAACCCCGCACCGGGACATCGAAAGCCAAGTCGGAAGCGGATAAAACAGGGTCTAAACCACCTTCAAAATCTAAATAAATAGATGGTCTCGTAGACACACCCCGCCCCGCGCAACGGGGCGGGGTGGAAGAGGTTGCCCAAACTTATTGAGAAGTCAATGTCATTAACTTAAGGTTTCGTTTTTCCGGTTCTGAAAACGGGCGGGGATAAACTCCGCCCCTATCGTGAAACAGCTATGTTCAACATTACGCCGAAAACGTTCTGACGAACATACATACGCACGGACCATTGGAGAGGCGGGGTTTATCCCCGCCCGCCTTAAGTTAACGGCATTGATTGAAAAGTTACGAGCCTGAAAGATAAATCATTATATTCTTTACATTTTTATTATGTTCTGCCGACAGTATTCAGCCAGCCTTTCCGGGGTGTCAAATTTCTCCGGGTATACAGGCGACCCAAACGAGAGCTGAACATCCACCTTATGCCTTGACGCGGTTTTCAGGTAATGCGGGAAAAAAAGATTTTCCCCCACCCAGCAAAGTGACGAATCCTTAAATTTAATGCGCATCGGGACGATTGGAATCCCCGTGAGTTTTGAGACGCCAAAAATGCCCCGATGAAACGGATTCACGCTATTTCCGTAGGTGGTTGTCCCTTCAGGGAAGTTAAGAATGGAAGTTCCTGACAGAAGGATTCTCATGGCCTGTTTCAGGACAAGCGCGCCGCTTACGGCATTGTTCCGCACAATAAAAATAACCCCCGCTGAATTCATGGCGCTGCCGATAACCGGCCACCCGGCGGTTTCCGATTTGGCGATGGGAATCGCCCGGATTTGGGAAATGATTAATATCGGATCAATATAGCTGAGGTGGTTAGAGACATAGATGGCGGGCGTAGCGATGGGCGCCCCCGTGACGCTGAGTTTCAGCCCATGGGATCGACAAATGTTTTCAGCGCATTGTTTCATCATGCCCGCACGCTGGTAAAAATACTCCGGGCGGGCGATATCCGTATCGAGCGTTCTTGTTTTTCTTAAAAGATCAATCGCATAATATCCTAAAAGGGTCATCCGGCCTGAAGATCTCGCGACCTGTGCCGGAAAAGATTGATTAAGCATCATATTCACCATTAAAAGCTTTTCATGGTGACAAATCACCACTGTATCAGTAAACAACTCATCAATCATTTCAAGCAGTTAAAAACGAGTTGTTTGGAAGAAACAAATACATCAACAGGAAATAGTTTTTTCCTGTTTATAAGTTTTTAATTCGCGCCTGGACCTGCGGGAGGCCCAGGCAGCCTGAATAAAGTTTATTTTACCCACCTGAAATATTTCATCCCCGGCTTCAAAATTAAGATATTTCCGGCAGAAATCATTACACGCATCCACCCGGTAGCGACTGACCGGGTCTTTTTTTATAAACACGGAAGCCCCGCCGCCTTCTTCCTGATTTGATCCTCTCACCAGAAACGTATCCGGCTCGAATACCGCAAGTTCACTGCATCCGAATTCGCGGCGGAAATTATGAATTACCTGATTCGCCACATCAAGATGATAGTCTTTTTGATGTACGTTCTCTTTGTAATTCGGGAACACATCCTGGAAATAGTCGGATGTCGCGCCGATGCCCGCAGGGGATGCCGCGATATTGGTAATCGTGAAGGATATGCAGCGCTGGTTCAGCAGGCACAAAAGAAAGATTTTTTTAAACAATGGGGTTTGCAGTCGATTGCCGCGCTGACGCTTCCGGATCATGGTCAATCCCAAATGAACAATGGGGAATACTTTATTTTTTTGCTGATACGGAAGATACACCATGGCCGTAAAGGCAGCGGGGCTGTTGTCCTTATTATCATAGGCAATTGCAATAACACGATTTTCAAATGCCGCGCGCTCTTTTGAAAAAATGCCGTATGTGGGAATCCGGTCGAGTGAGCCGATTGCGATATCCACTAAATCTTTGATCAAATCGTTAAGCTCCTGTTCCGACATCCATCGACCCGGCTGGTCATAGACCTTAACGGTATAGGCTTTTTTCTTTATGGAAAATGTTGCCTGGCGTTTCAACGGCCTTTTCAGCCACTTCAACTGATCCCTGGAACCGGAAGACTTTTGTGGCGGTGGTTGGGGTGGCGAACCATAGGAGCCAACATCAAACCGGGCGGGTACATGATACAAATTTGACATGCCGTCAAACAGCATCGAAACCAGCCGTACCGGAACGAAAACCGCCTGCCACGCCATCATGGCCAGTCGTTCTATTAGATTTAATATTCCCATTTAACAAATCCTCTATCTTAAAATTAAGGTTTCATCCAACATAGTTATATTCTTATGGTTGTTTATCTCAGCACCCCGATTATCATTAAAATGTTAGGGTGTTGTGAAGGAATTACAAAATTTGCATGTCTATAAAAAGGCAACGATGTTACAATAAACGCTTTCTGTTTCACCTGGATACATTGTCATAAAAAAACCTTAAATTTTAACACGTTCTTAACATTCTTTTTTTCTGCCGGGATATATGTATAATTGTATTTAAATCCACCCATGAGGAAGAAGAATTATGATGAAAAACAGCAAACAACGAATATGCCCGCTTGAAAGGGCGGGGCATCTTGATAATGTAATTCGCAGCAAGACGATGATCTTAAAAAACAATGTAACGGGTACGGAGCCCGATGTTATGCATACCCGTACAATGTCTTCCTTTTCTCAACTTTCGTTGTGATTCCAAATGATTATTGAAGAACACCGACAATGCAGGGCATTTTCCGAACAGTATCCGGACTTTTTTTCTATTCATACCAGCCGGGAGGTGGTCACTGGAAACGGAAAAGAAGTGATGCTTGAATTCCACCTCTATGACCACAATCACGATGGTGAACGGCTACCGGTATTCGGCCTGTTTGCCGGTGTTCACGGTCTTGAGGTAATCGGAATAAAAATTCTTCTCAATTTTATCGAGCATTTGTTGATTCAGACACAATGGAATACCGGTATCCGGAATCTTTTAAAGCGGGTCCGGATTATTGGAATTCCCATCGTGAATCCATCCGGATATCTGGCAAAAAGCCGGTCGAACGGCAACGGGGTTGATCTGATGCGGAATGCGCCGGTAGACAGTCACCGGCCGCTTTTTTTCTTTGGCGGACAGAAACGTTCCCGCCATTTGCCTTTTTTCCGGGGGAACAACGGACTTGAAGCGGAATCACAAGCAGTGATTGATATCATTCGGAAAGAAATATGGGGTGCACCGTTCGGCCTTTCGTTTGATCTGCATAGCGGTTTCGGAAATGCCGACTATATCTGGACACCCTATGCCGCAAAAAAAGGCAAACCTCCCAACTGGCCGGCATACTGTCAAATTCATGACACACTCAACCAATCAATCAGATACCATAAATACAAATTCGAGCCCCAATCCACGAAATATTGTGCCTCCGGAGATTTGTGGGATTATCTCTACGATGCCTTTCTTGAAGAAAATCAGGATAAAAACCGGTATTTTTTGCCATTGACGCTCGAGGTTGGAACGTGGCGTTATGTCTGGAAATCACCGATAAGCGGCCTGCGACTCCTGAATTATTTTAACCCGTCTAAACCGCATCGCTTCAGGCGCGTAATCCGTCGGCATGTCCACATGTTAACCGTGATGGCCCAAATTGTTGCGGACTGGCGGAATGTTTTCCATTGATGTGAGCCGCTTGTATTTATTCAAAAATCATTATAGAAATCAATCAAATCCAAGCCTTCCGCCCTGGCGCGGTCACTATGTGAGATATATTTTTCCGCCTCACCCCTGTATTTTTCCTAACCGGCTAACATATCTTCCATATGAAACACCAGATCTTCATAATGCTCTTTGTGAGCAAAAAAACACCTATCCCTGTTCCTTTTGATAAAATCCTGCGCGGCCTGAATGTATTTTTTGGGGCGATTTTGATAAATGCTTCCAAATAAGTCGTTTGCAACTGTTTGAAATGATTGACGAGTTATTTGCTGATACAGCGGTGATTTGTAACCATGAAGAGCTTTTTTCAAGCTCGGTGTATCGATCGCTTAATTTCTCGATAATGGCTTCATGTGATTGCATCCTGGAATTAATTTCCAGTAATTCCTAGGTTTCATAATAAATTTTTCTTTCCCAATTCTTCATTTTGATCTCCATAACTTAATTTTTTAAAAATTTCGATTTACTCAACGCACAGGATCGGGCGCCTGGTTTTAGCGTTTTAAACAACTGGCAGACACTGCCGCCTCCGGATGTATCTGTTTATAATCAGATTGGAGGTGACCTATGAATGCCGGGATGACCGCCTTGTTGATGGAGAATTTAAAAACCCTGAAGATGTCCGCGATAAAGCGTGATTTAAACGCATGCCTTCGGCAGGCCAAACAGACAACCTGGGATATGATGAATTGTTATTGAATCTGACCGAGGTCGAAGTCTTATCCCGCAAAGAAAACGGTTATAAAAAAAATGTCCGAGGCGAAATTTCCTTTATTGAAACCGCTGGAGACCTTTGATTTTGAAGTGGTAAAGGATTTGAATGCCCGGATGATTAAAGAACTGGCCGGTTGTGAATATGTTCAAAAAGCTGATAATGTCATTTTTATGGGGAAAAGCGGCACCGGTAAAACGCATTTGGCCACGGCCCTGGGAATCGAAGCCTGTAGAAACGGGATTAGAACCCGTTTTGTAACCGGATGCGGGCTCGCCAATGAACTTATAGAGGCAAGAGACGAGAAGGCCTTAAATCGCACCCTTAAACGTTATGCCGGTTATGGTTTGCTGATCATTGATGAACTTGGGTATGTCCCGTTTTCCAAAGAAGGTGCGCAACTCATCTTCCAGGTTTTAGCCGAGCGGCACGAACGTAAGCCGGTCATCATCACCACCAACATGGGCTTTGGCGACTGGACCCAAATCTTCGGAGATGCCAGCATGACCGCGGCTCTGTTGGACCGGATTACGCACAAGGCTCATATAATTAACTGTACCTGGGAGAGCTATCGACTGAGAAACATGTTGAAGAAGGGATAGGCAATCAATCGCGCGGGATAGGTGGAAACTCCGGTCGCCTACGACTCCCTCCGTTCCCACCTATCGCAAAATACACCCACAGTGGGCATAGGGATACTTTTTTCTAACCAATGGGTGGTTCATTTTTCGGTTGCCATTTCGAGGGGGGCAAAATTGGGTTGTCGGAGGGGGCAATTTTAGGTTGACGTTTCGAAAATTTCCTCCCCTATAGTGGA
>Ga0114934_10000898_pt1 | contig 19281 bp, 7 predicted proteins | sample 4SBtaG_2_FD_99695 | JGI IMG/M metagenome (GOLD analysis project Ga0114934, IMG submission 99695) | Deep subsurface microbial communities from Kolumbo volcano to uncover new lineages of life (NeLLi) - 4SBTROV10_white metaG | ecosystem: Environmental > Aquatic > Marine > Volcanic ...
CCTTTGAGTCCTCCTTACATTCACAGCATTGAGATAGATGGTAACATGGCTTACATGCACCTAATCTTCCCAGCCTGATGTTGCAACATTTTCAGGAATCAATGTTCTTGATTTTCAAGATTCCCGGCTTAATTTGGTAATTCAATTTTATTTTCAGGAATCAATGCTCTTGAATTTCATTGAATTCAGACTTGAGGCAACAAGAAATTCGTCATGGCTTTGCAAACATATCTCAGTGCGCTTTAGCGTGAGATTCAAGGAGGTCACCCTCGCCCCGTGTACTGGGGAGATGGATGAGCGCCGTTACCGAGTTTGAATTGAGTGATGGAAGCACCGGCAATTTCTACTCGTTGCCAGAAAAAGAAGCTGAGTGGGGAATCTCACTTTCCAATCTGCCATATTCAATCAGAGTTTTACTTGAAGCGGCCCTCAGAAATCAAGATGGATTTTTAGTCACAGCAGATGATGTCAGCCGCATCGCAAACTGGAATCCTGAAATGACTCCAGCAGAAATTCCATTCATGCCAAGCCGAGTAATTCTACAAGATTTCACCGGCGTTCCAGCAGTCGTTGACATTGCGGCGCTCCGCGACGCAATGGTCCAATTAGGCGGCAACCCACAAAAAGTCAACCCGCAAGTTCCAGTCGACCTAGTAATTGACCATTCAGTTCAGGTCGATTTTTCGGGTCTTTTCCCCGACGCGCGTGAGCGCAATTTGGAGATTGAGTATGAGCGAAACATGGAGCGGTATCAGTTTCTAAAGTGGGGCCAGCAGAGCCTTGACAATTTCCGTGCGGTACCTCCGGGAAGGGGGATTGTGCATCAGGTAAATCTCGAGTGGATTGCCAGTGTGGCGCGCCAAGAAAAAGGGGTTTGGTTGTGCGATTCTTTGGTCGGTACTGACTCTCACACCACGATGATAAATGGCTTGGGTGTTTTAGGTTGGGGGGTCGGCGGAATTGAGGCTGAAGCGGTGATGCTCGGCCAGCCGATTTACATGCTTTTACCAGAAGTTGTTGGCTTTGAATTGACCGGCTGTTTGCAGCCGGGGGTGACTGCAACTGATATGACTTTACGAATTGTTGAGATTTTGCGAAATCATGGATGTGTTGGAAAATTCGTTGAATTTTTTGGGGACGGTCTAGCCAATATGACGCTACCTGACCGGGCCACGATTGCTAACATGGCGCCCGAATATGGAGCGACATGTGGATTTTTCCCAGTTGATGAAACAACTCTAGATTACATGCGGCTTTCAGGTCGGGATGAAGAACACATCGAGAATGTGAAGCGATTTATGACCGCTCAAGGTATGTTCCTGACAGCTAATTCTCCTGACCCTGACTTCACATCGGTTTTGAGATTGGATTTGGGTTCAGTTGAGCCGGCTTTGGCGGGGCCAAAACGGCCACAAGATTTGGTCAATTTGAGCGAAATGAAAGAGCATTGGGTGGAGAGTTTGACCGCTCCACTTGGGCATCAAGGTCATGGGCTTGATACTAGCGAAGTTGATGTAAAAATTGACGTTGAAGGCGAAGATTTCTGCTTAACACATGGCGATGTGGTGATTGCTGCAATTACGTCTTGTACTAATACCTCAAATCCGTCAGTCATGTTGGCGGCGGGACTAATTGCCAAGAAAGCCAATGCGCTTGGGATGAATATCAAACCCTGGGTGAAGCCGAGTTTAGCACCGGGGAGTAGGGTTGTAACTGAATATTATGATGCGGCTGGGCTTACCGACGATTTGGCGGCTTTAGGATTCAATAATGTTGGATACGGATGTACAACTTGTATCGGAAACTCGGGTCCGCTTGCGGACAATATTGAGTCAGCAATTGAATCTGGAAATCTGATTGTTGGAAGTGTGATTTCAGGCAACAGAAATTTTGAAGGTAGAGTCCATCAAAAAGTCAAGGGCAGTTATCTTGGTAGCCCACCATTAGTAGTCGCTTATGCATTGGCGGGCACACTCAACATTGATCTTCAGAATGATGCATTAGGTCAAGATTCAGATGGAAACGATGTTTTCTTGGCCGATATTTGGCCGACAGATGCAGAAATCCAAGCAACTATTGCGACTTCAATCAGTCCAGAAATGTTCCAAGAAAGATACTCTGATGCAACCGATGAGCCGCGCTGGAATGCAATCCCCAGTGAGGCTAGCGACCTATACCCTTGGCAAGAAGATTCTACTTACATTCGTCTGCCTTCATTCTTTGAAGGGATAACTCCTGAACCAGCGCCAATTCAAGAGATTAGTGGGGCCAATGTCTTACTGATGTTGGGTGATTCCACGACTACAGACCACATCTCGCCTGCAGGAGCATTTCCACATACCGGCCCGGCCGGAAAATATCTGATGGATAACGGTGTAAAACCGCGCCATTTCAACTCGTTTGGTAGCCGGCGCGGCAACCACGAAGTGATGATGAGAGGTACTTTTGCCAACGTCAGAATCCGCAATAAAATTGCACCAGGAACCGAAGGCGGATATACAACATTCTTCCCGACAGGAGAAGTAACTTCAGTCTATGAGGCAAGCATGAGGTACCAAGAAGCAGGCACGCCTCTAGTAGTCCTCGCTGGCTCGCAGTACGGCACTGGAAGCAGTAGAGACTGGGCAGCAAAAGGAACACTTTTACTCGGCGTAAAAGCGGTTATCGCTACATCATTTGAGAGAATTCACCGCTCAAATTTAGTCGGTATAAAAGTACTTCCCCTGACCTTTATTGAAGGGCAAGACCCAGAAGTTTTGGGGTTGGACGGAAGTGAGACATTTGATATTCCTGCGCATGGAGAATTTGAACCCATGAGTGAGATGACCGTGACCGCACACAAGGCTGATGGGACAAGCATCACTTTCCAGACAATCGTAAGACTAGATACACCTGTTGAAGTGGACTATTATGACAACGGGGGAATCCTCCAAACCGTTTTAAGGAACCTCGCTCAAGAATAGGTTTGATGGCAACGGGATTTTTTCGCGGCTTGATTCTAGGCGGGTTGGCATTGCCGCTTTTTATTGGTGTTGATATCGCATCTGAAATTACTGCGGCTTTGATTGTAGGAGCATTAATGGGGATTGTTCTTGTGATTATTTTACGGCTTGTAATTGTGACAGCGATATTGTGTGCAGAAAATCCTCCAAAATCTTCTGCTGTGAAGTTAATTTGTGATGTTGAGGTCGAAAATGAGTATCATGCAACGCTTTAACGTTGCTTTTTCTAGCATGGAATTCATTGAATCAAAGAATCTCACATTCAGACATGGAAGCGCAATCGGTATAGGTGGATGTTGATTGTTGGGTCTATGACCCAGAGTCAAGTAAGGCATTCTTTGCTTCTCGTTTTCCTCTTGTTGGTAAGCACGGTTGGTATTCATTTTTCATTAGCAATCAATCCAACCTTAGCAGATGGCGAATCAACATTGAGTTCTAGTCCTAACTCAATGGACGTATTGATGATGGGAAATTCATATACTCAAGGGAATAATCTTGAATCGTTAACTGAATCCTTGTTAACGAATGATTTCGCTAATTCAAATGTTGATAGATTAGCCGCAGGCGGTTTGAATCTAGCCGACCACTCAAATCGAGTGCAAACATCTGGCCATCAGTGGAATACTACTCTCAATAATGGGAATTATGATTGGGTCGTTTTACAAGACCAAAGCCAAATACCTAGTTTCCCAACCACTTCACAATATTGGCAGGACAGTTTGTCAGGGGCAGTAGCCCTAAATGACGTGATTGAGGATAATGGTGCAGAAACACTCCTCCTAATGACTTGGGGTCGGAGAAATGGTGACCAAGACAACCAATGGCGAAATCCAGACTTTTTGACAATGCAAGCGAATTTGGATTCTGGTTATCGGCTTTTTGCAGAAAATATCAGCACATCTAACCGTCCGGTTTGGATAGTTCCAGCGGGATTAGCATTCAAGCATATTTATGATGAAATTGTAGCATCTGGTGGCACGCCTGAAAACTCCGGCACTTTGTTTTCTGACCTATATTCATCTGATGGAAGCCACCCATCATTATCAGGTAGTTATCTAACATCCCTTGTTGTTTATGCAACTATTTCCGGTTCAAACCCAGTTGGATTGAATGGCCCATCTAGCCTAAGTTCATCACGCATTCTTGAATTGCAAGAAGCCGCTGCAGCAACTGTGTTTAACAACACACAAAATTTGGTATATCCATGGCATCGGGCATCTTCTACAACTTTTTCAAATGGTAATTCTAGTGTTGTTTTACACCCAGCCCTCAATGAGACAGCAGAATTGACTCACCGGCCAGGGCAAAGAATTGACAGCGCAAGTCTTAATCTCACAGCTGGAGGATTACAGGAGTGGTCAAACACGACCAACCAGATGAGTACTTTGGCTCCTAATTCAACCATGATAGGAACCACTGTTGACACAACCCAGCAACTCAGATTAAACACCACAGGCGCAGGAAATGTGCCTAACTCAGGCACAAATAATACAGTAATTTCTAATTCAGTTACAATGAGTGGAAATCATTCCTACGATACTTTACACCTCTTATGCGGAATTCAAACTTGTGGCCAAATTTCAGTATCTGGTGGTCCATTACGAATATACGCTAATGTGATCAAAATTGAGTTAGGAGCATCGATAATTGCTGATGAATTAGTTATCGGTAATTGGGGTGTAGGCGGTTCTACTGCGCGCGCCACTAACGGAAAAAGTCCCGGTGCGGGTGGTGGAAGTCACGGCACAAGTGGTGGAGCAGGCGGAGGCACAAATGGTGGTTCAGGTGGGACAACCTACGGCAATGGCTCAGAACCCGGTTCTTCAGGTGGTAATGTCACTTATATCAACTCAAACGGGGGTGTTTCAAACGATGCAAACGGCGGTAATGGAGGCGGCGTTGTCGAATTATACGCTCGTGTTATCTACATGAATGGTTCAATTTCAGCAAATGGTGGACGCGGTGATGATGGTGCACCACCCAGTGGTGGCACTGGTCCGGGAGGAAGTGGTGCAGGTGGAGGAAGCGGTGGCTCAATATCTCTCATGGCAAATAGCATCTACATCGGTCCAAACGGAGTAATAAGTGCTGATGGAGGCAACGGTGGAGATGGAGAAGATGGCGTTTGTGCGGCTGGTGGTCCTTGCTTATTCATGTATGATGGCGGCCATGGAGGTGGAGGTGGTGCTGGCGGAATTATTTTGTTAGCAACCACTGCTAATAATTTGAATAATAACGGGGCCACGAGTGTATCTCCGGGTTCAGGTGGTTCTGGCGGCGCACCTTACGGGACGGGGACTGCCGGTTCAGCAGGTTACAATGGCAACGCCGGCTATTCTTTCACTGGAACATTCGCCGGCTGGACAGGCTCTCTTGCCTACATTTACAGTGGAAATTACACGAGCCCTATCATGGGACGTCAAGGCCTAATCAATGTTCATGGTGTTGTCAGAGTTCCAAATAGCCAACCTGCTAACACCTCAATAATTGCCACTTATCGATACTCTGTAGATGGTTCATCTTGGTCACAATGGGACTCCTTCAATCTTACTTTTGAGGAACTGCCACCTTTCTCTCTAATCCAATTCAATTTTTGGCTTTCTACAACCAATAATACTTCAACTCCAAGAGTTAACTCTATTGATTTAGATTTGTCAAATTGGTATTCCATAGATGATTTCAGGCTATCAATATCTAACGTAACCGGTGGCGCACCAATTTGGTATTTCCCACAAAACCTAGGGGTTGTTAGGAACATAACTGCAATCGCAAATCCTGGGTCCACCACGCTTAGGACTTTTGTCCCTGCTGATGCCACTCCAATTGGCTCAGGATGGATACACGTCATCCCACCAACTTTCATTGTTGATTCAAATGTGACATTTTCAGTTGGTGGTACCACTATCCTTTCAATCAACAGTAGTCAAATTCCTGCAATGGGCTTGACGGTTGAGTTGAATGCTTCCCTTCTGCAAAATAATTGGAAAAATAATATTTTCACATCAAATGGAACTGCGGGTATAGCGTGGGCGAATTTAGAGTTAGATTGTACAGCACAAGGTCCGTATATGGGTGGTTTTTCTAGTTCGTTTGCTATATTACCATATGAGTTAACTGAAACTTTAGGGGTTAATGGCTCTATTGTTTCTGCACTAAACGACCATGTAAACCGGACTAGTGGGCGATGGGCTGAAGCAACTTTCAGTACATTCCCTGTGATGGCCCAAGGGGTTACATTAGATTCTCACGAGATTGTATTGGATGAACTTTCACTCAACTTTATTGATGACATTCTTCCAGAAGTTAGTTCAATATCCTTCTTTGTTGATGGTCAAGAAGTAACAGAGGCTAGAGTTGGTGATTTAGTTGAGATACGTGTCAATGTACTCGGCAACGAATCTGATGTTACAATAGACTGGCACTTGCAGGGGCTAGGAACCATTTCTTCATGGCCTCCGGCATCACTTTCAACCATGAGTTGGGATACCCTTCAAAATAATTACATTGCATTTTATGACACATCTCAGCATTCTGCTGAGTACGGTGACTCCATGGCCTTGTGGCTTTGGATGACAGATGCTGGAGGTAATTCCCGCACACCTTCAGGGGTAGGTGCGTGGTATGAGGTATTGATTTTGAGGCCGGTCCTTCCAGAGTTTGATTTGATTTCTGTAGGTGGCTGTGAGAGAGTTATTGTCGCTATTTGTGAGACTCAACCCGGAGATGAATTGGTATTCCAAGCGACTGCCGTTCAGAATCGAACAGATCTCAATGTGTTCGTACATTTGATTAATCCAATTGATACAGATGATGATTTCGTAATCCCACTTTATTGGCACGACGCTTCAAAAGTTTATGACGGGTCTACCTCACTTTCCAATGCTGAATTGGGTTGGTGGGATATTAGTTTCAGAATTATAGACCTAAATTTGAATGAAGAAAATTGGTCATCAGCGGTAATTGATAAATTGCATCTTATCGATTCAACCCCGCCAAATGAAGGGCCATTAACAGTGGTGAGTGAAGATAACTCAAGTATTTCTTGGAAGGTATCGGCTCAATGGTTAGCCACATCACATGATAATTCATCTGCAAGTTTAGACATCATTGGGCCTGCAGGTTACCAGCAAACAATCCCTCTAACTGGCTCAATAATCAGCGACCCGCTCAACATCTCATCCTATGTTGCTCTAGGTTCGGAGGAAACAATGGGTACTGGGGCTTCAAATTCGAATAATAGTACGACAGGGATTATTTTTTACGAATTAAACCAAACTTGGCCAGGCCTTACTCTGACAAATATCTCAGACTCCTGGGGTTCAGTTACCACATTCCTCTCAAAACAATATGATATTACAGCAGCAAATCCAGATATTATTACAATTATTCCAATCCGTGATTACACATCTTCATCATCTAGCGTTTGGCAATCATCTTATCCAACTCTGCTTGATAATTTGGCATCTACAGGGGCTCAAATTTACATCGGGGTAATGGAAATTGACCCTGATTATATCTGTCATATTGGTTCAGGTCCAGCAGGTTGTATCCAATATGGGGAATTCCAAACTATCACGGAAAAGAACAGAATTATCACCGAAATAGCTGCATCAAGGTCATGGGTGACCTTAGTTCCACTCTCTGATGATGGGCCTGAGCATCCCGAGTGGAAGGATTCAAACGATTTCTTCACTGATGCTGGACACCGTGCACTTGGGGATGCAATGTTACATGGGATAAATGCGGAAATAGATGCTCGATATTTCACTCTCGAGGCGAACTACACTCTGGATTTGTCGCCTCTATCTCCTGGTGACTATGAATTTGAAATGCAAGTAATTGACCAGTTTGGTAATATCGCCAATGATGGAGTCACAGGCCCCGATGCTACAATGACGCTACTTCCAGATGAGGATATTTTGTCTTTGGTCATGCAGTCATCTGCTCCAGAAGTTTTGCATCCCGGTCCCTTTGACATTTCATATGATGCAATATGCTCAATTGGTTGCTCAATGGAACTGGAAATTTCTCTAAATGGGGAATTAATCGAGGTGGTCCAACCAACTGGGGGTGCGGGAACCTACACCGTCACTATTCCAACAATAGGAATTCATACAATTTCTTTGGTGCTTTCTACATCAGATTGGCAAGTAAATTCACAAACAGCATCTCTAGATGTCTTTGCAACGCCCCCACCTGCTCCTGAATGGCGCATTTCATGTAACAATTTTGACGAGGAACTTACGTTGCCAAGTATAGCGTATAATGGGAAAATAGGGAACTTTACTTCATCTACTCATTTCATAAAATGTACAGTTACAAATAGTGGTGATGCAAACGGATTTGTCCAAATTTCTCCGAATTCATCCATGCAACCTTTCGTTTGCACACCTACAGTTTTCGAGATATCACCTGCCGGTAGGGCAGAATATGATTGCACTGCAGAAGAGAGTTCTGAAACATCGGGAATCTTCCCAATTTCATTAGAATTTGAAGAAGTTGGCCTGTCCGCCAACACCTCAATTGGGAGTTGGGAAACGACTGTAGTGATGCTTTCACCACGCTTTGTTGCAGATGAGATTGTTGATGACAACGAGCCGGAAGAAGATGGAGGTTCCTCAACCGAGGTCGCGGGTAAAACCCCTTTCAACTGGATGGTTTCAGCATTTGTATTGATGTTAGTTGGAATTGGAGCAATCAGCGTGATGTTTGCAATGCGTGATAGGAAAGAACCAGAGATGCTTGAAGTCAATCAGGATTCTCTTTTCAACGATAATATGGGTTCAAGGCAAGCAGCAGCAGAGTTGGAATCTATCCACCCTTCAATCGCTGGTCTGCGAGAGGAATCAACAGAATTAACTTCTGAAACAACTCAACCCGACTTATCTCCAAACAATGTCATTTCAGTTGATGAAACAGGAATTATAGATTCTTATCTAGATTTGCCAGGTGGCGGAGAATATCACGTGACCGATGGAATTACTGTTTATGAGCACCCAGACGGGTCTCGATGGCAGCAAGAAGATGATGGAAAATTCCGACTACTTGAGTAAATCTAATTTAATAAATGATGATGGATTTCAAGTCATTTTAACGGTTGGTTCAAGAACCACCTCTATCCGCTATAGGTCGTGGTAGACGAAATTCGCTCCTGCTATCGGTTCCGCTCGCCCGAAAATGACATCGTCATTTTGATTGAAGGCGAAATGGATTGGGTTGCTTCTTGGAGGGAGAAAATAGGTCTCGCGGGTATCGGCCTACTTGAGCGCCTCAACATCGGTTCAGATGACGACCCGATAATTTCCTCCTCTTCGTCAACAGGTAGGGCCAGTAAACCACTTCCTGGACCAACTCCAAACCCTGAGAGTGTGTTAACCGTACGCAGAATAATCGGCGAGTTAAACATCGAAGAAGAGATGAATAAAATTGGAATCTACAAAGAAGAATCACCTAGTGCAAATGATCTGAGGTCAATTCTAGATGAATATGATGAAGCGCCAAAGCCACCACAGGGTTCGCCATCAACTGAACCAGTAGCCGAAGGGTGGCTGCGTGAGGCTCTGCGAATTGCAGTTCGTAGATTCGGTGTGATGGCTCTGCCGGTAGATGTTATTGTTGAAACAATTCATGGCCGACATGATTTGGATGATGAACTTGTTGAGGGCTGGTTAGAGACACAATACCAACTAGGAAAGTTGGTCAAAATTTACGGTGGGACAAGAGAAGGATTTGGGCCTTCTCCGACCTGGCTTGACGCGGTTTAATCCGGATGTAAAATGACCCAATTTATCAATCTAAAATCAGACATAAAATCACCTCATTTTTTGGCTGATACGCGACGGTGTGGGAAACTAACACCGATAATTAATAAACGTTGTACTGAAAGCCAATTGAGATAGCATTTTTCGCACACGCGCACGAAAGGGGTAATAAGAACATGCAAAGTCGGTAGGTCTTGTATGTCGAGCCATACCTTAGAATTGAATATGAACAAGAAGCGGGTCAAAGCCCTAGCACTAGTCGCACTGATGGTGCTGTCAACTTCGTTGGCGGTACTGGATGTATCTGCGAGTAATTCAAAGCAATACCCAGTAACAAGGAATCCTCTAGACCTTGCGACTGGTGACTTTGATTGCGACGGTGATGACGATATTGTGACCGCAAGTGAGATGGGTAATTTCTTATCCATTCTCTGGAATGACAATGGAAACTACCAAGATAGATCTGACATTTGGGTTTCAAACAACGCTAGCCGCCGTGCTGGATTCACTGACATCGCTGATGTTGGTGGTGTTGAAGTAGGAGACATTGATGACGATGGTCAGGATGACATTGTCTTTTACCAAGGAAACATACAGGTCTTTGGTAGCGCAGAAGTTATCCGTGGAAATCTCACAGTTTTGCGAAATGAGGATTGTGCTGGAACCTTCAGTGAGGATGCGGTTTACACAATGGGCGACATCGTTTGGAACTTCCAAATTGGTGACGTTAATGGTGATGGAGTAGACGATATCGTTGCTCTTGAATTGCAAGATTTGGCTTCTGGTACACAACGCCTCTTAACCTACCTCGGTGGTTCTCAGCGTAACAACGCTGCAACAAATCATAAGATTACCACCCTCGACAATTTAGCAAACAAAGTGTATGCAGACATTAGGCTCGGAAACTTTGGAGAGGCTGTTGTTGGTGGACCAATCGGAAACGATTGTGACGATTTAGATGCGTTCCTGCACTTTTGGCCTGGATTTAATGCCGCAACAGGATTCTCAGATGGAGATTGGGACAACGTCTCAATCGTTGAATTCGAATGTACGCTCGATACATTCGCTGCATGGAATGACCCTAACAAAGAACACACAATCAAATTGAATTCAGAGAGCGGTAGCTTCGATATCGCTGATGAAGATGGTGACGGAAAGATTGACACAATGGCAATCACCAACTTGACGACAGTTGTCTTACAGAGTTGTGCAGCGGCTCCTTGCCCTGCCCAGAACAATTGGCAACAGATTGCTATTTCTCCGACTATAGGCTCGTTTGTTCCTGCCTCAGTAGAACTGCAGGATGTGAATCAAGATGGAAGCATTGACTTAGTTGTTCCAACAACTTCAACAATTACAAGTTTGCAAGGTGCTAGTGGAAATACTGTTACTTCTTACTCCACAGACAACCTTGAAGAATTGAACACAGTGCAAATCATTCTTTCAGATGGAAGTGGTGGTTATTACCAGCCACAATCCATGCCAGTCGGTCGTCGACCAACAATGGTTCTTGTGGGACAGTTTGCTGGTGGTCCAACCAGTGCTCTTGACTTGGCAATTGGCAACCGTGACTACACATACCAATACTCAAATGGTGCTTTACACATCGATTCAAAGGGATGTGCATTTGACCCACTAAACCCACAACTCAATGGATTTGGATGTGGTAACCTTGATGCGATTTCTGTTGTCCAACTTGATAACGAAGACGTAGGAATTTCTGGTATGACTGTTTCACCAGCGAGTTTCAACCCAGATACTGGAAGTATGACTATCGGTGAAGGTACTCGTGAAGTCAATGTAACTGTGCAAAATACGGGACTTAATTCCATTACTGGAAGTGTGGATGTTGATGTTTCAGTCAAAGAAATCACCGGTGGAGTAGACACTACTGTTTATTCAAATGATTACGAAACCGCGGCAGTATCCAACTGTGGTACAGGTTGCACATGGGCACATGCAGATTACGACGGAGAGTCATATTACTGGCACGAGGAGGTTACTGCAAATCATTCTGCAAATCCCGAAGGAAATGAAGCAGATGTCAATCCAACTGACTACATGTGGGCTGGAACATGGCAACCGAATGCAACTGCAGGCAATCAAATGGAAAGCGGATACCTATCCAACCAAGATGATGGTTTAATCTTGCAAAACATCGATTTGACTGGTGCTGATGCAGCATCTCTAGAACTTGATTTGTATTGTAGCGTGGGTTACTCAGTTGTCCATTATGTGAACTCCCAAGGTTCAATCTCAGGAATGGTAATTTACGACGATTCTTGTAACATTGATGTTTACACCGATGATGAAGGATGGGTTCCTATCATCTATCGTGGTGGTTACGATGCTGTAAGACTGAACGAGTATTACAGTAACGGTGGCTCTGTAGAATATACAAGCCGAGTTTACCACATCTTTGGTACAAATTACAGTTGGATGGACCTCCAAGGAAACAACTCACTAGATTTGACACCATGGGCTGGAGATACAATTGACCTACGATTCCGATTCCGAACTGGATACGAAGGAAGCGTTGGTCGTGACAACACATCTCGAAATACTCAGTGGGATGGAATGGCGTTTGACAACTTGACAATCAAGAAGACGATTACCCAGTTCGGCCAAATTCAACCAGTTTCACAAACTCTGAATCTCAACAGCTTCGCTCCTGGTGACGAGCAAACAATTACTCTGAACGCATATTTCACAAATGGAACTGAATACATGATTGAGAGTGCTCTGACCTCTCCGACAGGTTTCAGCAATGAGGATGCAAGCAATGATGACATGCGTTGGAAGATGGATGTTCTGAACTTGTATGACCCTGCAGTAAACGAGATAACTTCTCAAGACCGTGGGGCATTGTACGCATCGGGCGATATGCCGATTGATGTAATTGTGGAAAATGCTGGTAACACAGTGATGGATTTCGAGGTTAAGGCAACTGTTTACACTGCTCAACCAAATGCGCTGTTCACAAATCCGTGTAAGGATATTGAGGACTTCGAACCAAGTGCATGTGCATACATGTTTGGTGATGATAGCGATGGTGATGGTGGAATCGTAGATGACACAGATACTAGTGTCCAAAATGCAATTGTGCCAGGAAATCGACCATTGTTCGGTAGTAACGCTTACTGGTTCGGCCACCCCGATTCGGGATATGAAGACAACTGGAATGAGTCAATGACTCTTCAAACAATTGATTTACGCAATATGGGTGGCGATTTCGCATATCTAACATTTGATTACTTCGCAGAGGCGGATTACCTCAGTGACCAAGATGGCAATATTGTAGGAGTTAACGAATATGGTGCTCTTGAAATTAGCTGGCGTAAAGGCTCACAAACCTATGAAGGACTTGTCTATGGTTCATGGAATGATTACAATGAGAACGGAATTATTGGTGGTCCAAACCAAAGTTGTGAAGACATAGATGATGACGGGGTCTTTGACGAAGTTGAATATATGGGAGATCACCCAGACCAAGGCAATTATGTCGTTTGGTTTGACAGTGAAGGAATTGTGAAATCAGTTACCTTAGATTTGACTCACATAGTTCTACAAAACCGTACCGGGCCTTCAAACAACTGGCGCACTGAATGTACATCAATGGAAGGTGCAGAAGTCGATTTGACTTTCCGCTTCATGACAAATGGTGACGGAATCAATGGAACATCTGGATTCGCAGGTTTCGCTCTTGACAACATCACTGTTCAGGAGTATACATTTACTTCTGACCAGACATACTACGCATCAGTATCAGGCATTGATGCCCGTGAAGAGCGCAATGTATCAGTTGGAGTGCATAACTTCCAACAAGGTATTTATCGAATTGATGTAATGAGTATTTTTGATAATCAAACCGCTGGAAACAACTGGACTAACACTAAGGAAGTCGCAGTTGGAAACAACGTATCAAAGGTTATCTTTGAGGTTGCATCCGTTGATGTGACTTTGTTTAGACCTGATGTTCTAGATTGTGTAGAAGATGTAGATTACGATTGTGTATATCCATTTGACGCTGCACTCACTCATCAGTTTACAGTACCATTGAGCAATGGTGTGTTAGCAGGTGATTACAATATTTACCTAGACATTGTTGACTCATCTGGAACTACGGTATCATCAACAACTTCGACCAATAGCCCGATAACTCTAGAATCGCATGAGAATAGTCAGGCAACCTTCCAGCCATTCAATGGATGGGTAGACGGTGAGACCTATGACTTGCGGTTCTACGCACAACTCGTTGATGGAACTCCATCAGGTAACCAGCGTAACTTCACAATTACATTTGCTGACATGGTTGATGTGGCAATCCTATCTAACCCGACAGACCAGAACCGTTTGCAGAGTGTGAAGATGGACTTAGAGGCAATGGGAATGACCTACACTCAGTTCAGACAAGGAGATTGGGACACGTATCTCGCTAGTGGTTGGTTAGACCATTTTGACAAGGTATTGTTGCCTTGGCAGACTACTGCTAATGTTCAGGCTGGTAATTACTACGGCCGTCTTGGAGAATCAGCAACTGAGAACATCCTCAAGAATTACATGATGGCTGGTGGAACTATTGAAATCCATCTTGGTCCTTATGCAGAAGGATTAGATGACAATTTGTTGTATAACATGGTTATTCTAAACCGTGATACTGCAGGTAATCAGGTTGAGCATAATGATCTCAACATTGCTGACCCATACCATCCTCTTCTTGCCAATGTAAGTGATACAGCATGGCTAGGAATGAACAATGGTAACTATGTAGCAAATGCTGCTCTATCTACAGCAAGTGCTGGTTCCGACAAACTACCAACACCATGTGGTGGTTTGATCAATGCACAGCAGGGTTCATTCCACAGCTTGCTAAACCATGAGTCAGATTCAAGCATGCATATGCTGGCAACTTGTGGTGTAGGCAGCGGCGGTCTAATTGTGAGTACAATTGATGTAGAAAACCCAAGTGTCTCCGAACCATTCGGCAGCACTTCATCACCTCTCCGCAGCAACTTGCTTGCTTACCAAGTGACTCCATATCCTACTGAATTTGGAATCGCTGGAAACGGATGGGATTTAACCATTAATGGAGCAGCACCATCTGAAGCAGATGCTTCTGGTGACTATTCAGACATTGTTTACATGAAATCTAACAGTGTAGTTGATTTCGGATTTTCATCAACTCTTACAGGATTGAACGCTGACTGGGAAGTTCGCGGTGCAACAGACTGGGATAGAAATCAATTCCCACCTAACATAGAGTTTGCACACAGAGCAGATGATTCCCATGAGGTGACTTTCTGTCTAGTTGACACAAACCCGGACGGCACCGGATGTATTCAAGACGCATCATGGCAAGTAACACTGTATATTCATGATGCTGAAGGGCACACAAGAATCACCCACTTAACATTACAAACAAACGACATATTGGCTGATGAGTCAGACCCAATTGCTAACGTAACAGTGAGTGAACACCCACTTTACCCTGAGAGTTTAGATGACCATGGTACTAAGGAATCTGGTGGTGTAGAATGGCCAGTTTATCTAGCGAAATTATCGGCTAGTGGAGATGTGAAGGTCAAGTTCGATGCTTGTGGTTCACAAGACCCAGATGCAATGGGAGATGAAAGTGGAATAACACTCTACACATGGACTGTTTACCAGGATTACCCATGGAACAACCCATCAAATGATTACGATGGTCACACCTTTGAACGCACTGCGGCAATGGGTTGTGATTGGACTTACACTTTTGTTAATCAAACTGCAGACCCATCAGGATTTGCTGAAAATCCAATACGAATTGAATTGGAAGTTATTGACCGTGCGGGTCGAGACTCTGAGAAGATAAAGATGTACTTCGTAGTAGTTCCAGAGGACTATGGCGATGATCAACCTGTTTGGCAAATCAATACTCCACTGGATGGTTCAACCCAGACTGGTGATTATGTATGGGTAAATGGAACAGTGATTTCAGGTAGTGAAAATGGCGATGTAGCGATTGAAGCAGCACTAGATTCATCAATTCTAAATGATACCATTGACAATAAGGTACAACAGTTGCGTGACGGAAAGTTCGCCGATGTTCGAAACCTTGGAGACGACTCAGCATTCAGTCTGAAATTGAAATTAGAAGACCTGTATGATGAGAATGGTTCTACCCAAACAATCTATCTGAAGATTGTTGAGGGCGATGGTCAGACATGGACTCTATATCAGCAGATAGATGTGAATCTACCACCTCAAGAAGTCAATGTTGACCCATGTGTTGAAAATCCAAATGCTGAGGGTTGTGGCGATGGAACGACCGAAACCCAAGGTGGCGGAATGTCCAATACCATACTTTACGCTGGACTTGGTGCAGTTGCTCTACTAGTGATTGTCATCATTACCATGCTTGTAATGCGAATGCGTGGTGGCAAGGAAGATGTCAGTGGATTCGCAGGAGTCGATGATATGGACCCACAGGAAGCCTATGTTCAACAATTGATTGCTCAAGGGTATCCAGAAGATACTGCTCGTCAGTACGCAGCCCAATATGCTGGACATTTCCAGCAGGGCCAACAGTAGCGAACAGTAGGCTGAACGGGGCTTATTGCCCCCCACTCACCTAACCGTTGAGCGTAGCCTCTAATCTCAGCCTCGCCCTTGTGCTTTTGAACCGAAGCCATCTCCCAGAGAGTAATGGATGAAGCAGACGAGTACAAGGTTGCTGACATTAGTCAGGCCAAAGAGGGTTCTCTCCTAGTTGATTGGGCCCGCAGTAGGATGCCAGTCCTCGCCCTTCTGAAAGAGAAAGCAGAGAAAGAACAGCCCTTGGCAGGAATGACGGTTGCTGGTTGTTTACATGTCACAAAAGAGACTGCGGTGTTAATCGAGACGATTGCTGCTGCTGGTGCGAAAGTTTCGTGGTCAGGATGTAATCCTCTTTCAACTCAAGATGATGTGGCTGCTTGGTTAGCAAGTGAAGGGTATGGGATATACGCCTGGCATGGCCAGTCAGTAGAGGATTTCTACTGGTGTATTGACCAAACTATTGATGCCCAACCGACTTTGACTTTGGATGATGGGGCAGATTTGATATTCAGGGTGCATGATTCACGGGTTGATGCTTTGGACAATGTGATAGGTGGAACAGAAGAGACTACCACGGGTGTTCACAGACTACGCAGTATGGCAAAAGCAGGGAAACTTCGTTATCCTGTTATTGCTGTGAACGATGCTATAACAAAATGGGATTTTGACAATGTTCACGGAACAGGACAATCCACCCTAGATGGGATTTTGCGGGCAACTTCTGTATTGTTAGCCGGAAAAACATTTGTTGTTGCTGGATATGGTCACTGCGGTAAAGGATTAGCTAATCGAGCCCGTGGAATGGGGTCAAATGTTGTGATTACTGAGATTGACCCTCTAGCAGCCCTAAAGGCTCACATGGATGGATTTCAAGTGATGCAGATGGATGATGCTGCAAAAATTGGTGATATATTTTGCACCGCAACTGGCATGGTCGATGTATTGGTCGCACGCCATTTTGAAACAATGAAGGATGGTGCCATTGTCTGTAACACAGGACATTACGATTGTGAAATCAATGTGGCAGAGTTGGAATCAATGTCTAATTCTGTGCGTACGATACGAACAGATAATGAGGAGTTCACGATGAAAAACGGGCGCCGAATTCACCTTCTTGCTCGTGGCCGGTTAGTCAACCTGGCTGCAGCAGAAGGCCATCCTTCGGAAGTTATGGATATGTCATTTGCAAATCAATTCCTCTCACTTTGTTTACTAGCCGCAGAAGGGAAGGATTACGATAACGCGGTCTATGATATCACTCATCAGCAAGATTCTGAATTGGCTGGCTTCAAATTAGCGGCAGAAGGGCGCCAACTCGATGAATTAACTGCCAAGCAGAAAGCGTACCACGAAGACTACTCTCATGGCACCTGATTGGCGAAGGTTATTCTTCCTCAAATAGCAGGTCAACCGTTGTCAAATCAGGAATACTTGGTTGCCAATTTTTGGGCATTGGTTCGCCTGACTCAACTACCTTCTCTAATCTCTCCTGAAATGCTTTAGTCCTGTAATCTAGTAGTGTTTGGTAGAGTTTTAGCTCGCGCCATTCGTTTGGAAAACAGGTTTTTCCTGAACTCATCTCCACATCAGTAGCTCTGATTACATTGTAAGCAGGACGGTTTAATCTCCTGGTCAAGGATTTAGACCATTTTACCCCAATAAGAACGGTTCCTACAACCAACAAGAATCCAGAAATCATGGGGATCCAAGTAGATTGAAACTCAAAAGAATTCCAAAGCAAAACTTCAGACATAACAATTGGTCCGGCTAGCATTAGAAAGGTTAATTGTTCATTAGCAGGTTTTTTCTTTCTCTGGATTTCAATATCTTTCCAACCCGGATGGTCTTTTTCCCATGGGCGGAAAATCAATGTTTTTTCACGTTCTGCAGCCTTTTTCACAGTTTCATGTAAACGAGCAGTTCTCATTAATTGACTATGAGCCATAGCATCCATACCTTCTGCCCAAAGTTGGTTTAGACGCTCGGCAGAGAGGGCGTATTGCCCGAGGTCTGCTAAAATTGCAATCTGTTCAATTAGGGGTTCAGGGTCTGTTGGGGAAACTTCACGGCGTAATTGCCACCAACCAAGTGCTTCCTCAAGCATCCCTAACTCTTGCACTAATATTTGGCCACCTCGCCACCATGCTGGTCTATTTTCAGGGTCATATTCAACGGATTTACGACATGCTCTAAGGCATCTAGAAGCCTCTCTTAGGTTTGGCTCCCCTTGAAGTGGTAGCTCGAGATTAGCGCGCATCCACCATGCTTCTGCATGTTCGGGGTCTGCATTAATGATTTCATCTGATAATCGGCACATTTCATCTCTATCATCTTCATCCTGAGCGTCTAATGCCTGTAACCATAAGTCCTCAACATCAACTGCCATACACACCCCAGAGGGGTTGGGTTCTCAATCCCACCGGCTGAGGAAGTTCATTTTTTTAACATCAGATTTAGAAACATATGTTAACCACTCATTGGAATTATTGATGAAGGATGACAGTATGTCATAGTTTAGGTGAAACCATTCCAAAGGTTAGGATGCCGAAAAAAGGGTGGCCCAGGCTCCCCCTAAGGCGAAAGTTTAGGCGAGTTAAACGCCAAACAGGATTACCTCCTTGTCCTGAATGTCATTCATTCAAAATGGAAAAGGATGAGCGCAAAAATGAGTTGTACTGCACTGAGTGCGGACGTACTGTCTGATTAGTTGTCACGCCGTCTGAATGGATTATTGGGGTTAGTTTTCGACCGGTGTCCCCCGCGCTTTTGACCCTTATTTCCACTTCGGTCTCCACTGCGGTCACCCCAATGTCGGGGTTTTGAGGTTCCACTTCTGTTGGGGCCACGGTTGCCACCTCGGTCATCGCCACGGTTGCCACCTCGATTTCCACCACGGTCACCACCACGATTCCCTTGGTATCCACCTCGGTCATCGCCAC
>Ga0114934_10000899_pt1 | contig 19281 bp, 9 predicted proteins | sample 4SBtaG_2_FD_99695 | JGI IMG/M metagenome (GOLD analysis project Ga0114934, IMG submission 99695) | Deep subsurface microbial communities from Kolumbo volcano to uncover new lineages of life (NeLLi) - 4SBTROV10_white metaG | ecosystem: Environmental > Aquatic > Marine > Volcanic ...
ACAGACACTAGTACATTTACTACTATATTAGCACAAATACAAAGAGCACTGTCTAGTGTTTTAGAGCAATGGGGATCTTTAAATAGGCAGATTGAGTTACTTTCTAATGAAGAGGCATCGACTGCTGCGGAAGTATCCTCATTATCTTCAGCGGTAAATACTCTAGGAGAATCTATTTCTGCGAATACTACAAGTATTGATGCGATTCCTACTGCCGAATATAATACTACTCTGGAGAATATTATTAGTACACAACAACAGATAGTGACGCAACTAACTAATATTGAGAACGCCATATTATCTATTCCTTCTTCGTCTGCCATGCAAGATATGGCTACTCAGTTGGATAATATCATATCTGCCATTGGTTTACCACCTGAAGGGCAAGATATCTGGTCAAGATTATCAACTATTACTACTGTTACTACTGGTAATGAGACTGCAAAAGTTAGGGTATACGGGTCTATTTTGAATAGTATTGAATGTGAGGTAAATGTTTATGTTTATGATTGTCTTTCAAATAGCAAGGTAGTTACAACGCAAGTTATGGCTGGAGACACGGACTTTGAATTTTACGTAGTGCCAGGAAAATATACAGTAGAATTCAATGGGGACACTATTGCCACTAAAAGTGTTACCATTGATGTGCCTTCTGGTGCTACATCTTTTGATATGACAACATAAAGGAGTATCATGCCCAATAAAAGTAGTATTGAGTCAAGGAACGATGTTTTATATAATACTTTAGTTGTTGACTCCAAAGACATACTTATACAGTCTTTGCGCGAGTGGTTTATGAATGATAATATTTATACTTATCGTGAAGACGAGTTTGGGTTTCCTTTGCTTCCTCCTGCAGAATTAGTGGACGGAACTAGTACTGGTAGAGAGGGGATAATATGGGGGGAGACATCTACTAGAATTATTATAACTGACGACTATCGATTTAAATCCAGATTTTTTCCAGCTATTACGGTGACTGATAATGGTGGATCTAATTACGAGATTTCTTTTAATCAGGAACTAAGTTGTGTCAAATATAAAGTAGAAGACATCGTCAGAGAAGGAAAAGTAGTCCAAAGAAGAGTGCCATCGCATGCTCTTTTTGCTGGTTCCTGGAAGCAGAATTATGCGATTAATATTATTGCAGAAGATCATCCTACAAGGAAAAGACTAAAGGATATTGTGGCTATACTTTTGACAAATGTTCTTAGGAATACTCTTCTGGAACGTGGTATTTTCGTAGAAAAAGTAAATTTTGGTGGGGATAGGGAAGACCAGGTCAAGAATAATTATTATTATTATAGCACGATTAATGTTGATTTATATTCCGAATGGAGAAGAGAGATACCGATAACTATGCTTGTTGAAGCAATATCAGTTTCTTCTGGAATTCTTTCGGCGGCGCTTAGCCCAGCCGATGTCCAAGTATTAAGGGACTGTATTGCTCATCATCCACTGGCTGCATTTTATTCTTCTGAACAACGCGATGGTACGGAAGGCGGCAATCTATTTACTACCAAAACTCATGCGGGCACCGAAGCTGCATGGACGTCTAGGCCGTCCTGTAAAGAGAAATAGTTGTTTTGGTTTTGTTTTAATGCTTGTTGTTTGTAATTATTATAATAGATAAGAATCTGCGAACAAACTCTATTAATATCTATCTATCAAATAGAACGAAGAGCGCCTCGTGCGTTTATAAATATGGGCTATTAGTGTGCATTCTACGGCCTGTATCGAGATTTTATAGGAGGAGTACACATGGCGTCTATTCCAGGTATTTTGGGGTATGTACAGCCAGGTGCATTCAGTCGTCTTACTTTTACATATGCAGGGTCGGGTAATCCGGGTGGAGTACGTAGTGTTGCCATTATTGGACTTGGTCAACACGAGGAATACCTAGTTACTAATGCTGCAGGAGACGGCACGGATGGCCTGTCAGTTACTACCACCGCGACAAACAATTACAATTATGCCTCTGTGGGTGTTGGAATTTCTGCACCCGATGGCATGCACTTCAACACAGAATATTATCCAATAGTCAAAAATCAATTCAAATTGTATAAAAATGGTTCAGAACTAATACGCTCAAAAGATACAGTTGTAACAGATGATACTCCAGTATTTCTTCCTGGGACGGATTATGCAGTAGATTTTGCTACTGGAGCTATTCTCTTGGCGCCAGCGTATACAATTACAAATACTGGTGGAACGGACGGATATTTTGAACACGTTACAGTGCCTGCGAATGTACCAAGCGAGACTTGGACAATTGCTGCGATAGACCAGCCTGCGAGTAGGGCTACGGTGTTTTCTGTTGTTGGTTCTAAATCTGGTCAGGTATATGGTTATGAGACTTTCCAAGAGCAAAGAAACAGCATTTATGCTAATGGATTATCATTAGATAACGGCGGAATTTATTATTACAATGGATACGGTCAAAGAAAATCTCCTCCTCTTAGCTCTTTTTTGAGGAGTGATCCAGTAGCATATGACAGTCAGGGGTATTTGGTTTTGGATTCTAGGCCTGGCGCGAGTATAACGCATGCTGTTGGTACTACCACGGCAACGTTGACAGATTCAGCAATGACAAACTTCAATGATGCCGGTGTTATTGTAGGCCATTATGTAGAGTTTGTTTCTCCTGGAGACGCTAACAGTGGCAGTTTGTATAAAATTACTGATGTTACTACACAGGTATTGACATTAGAAGTACCTACCACATTTAGTACTGGTACTTATACTAGCTCTGCGTATGTCGTGGTTTCTTCAGACGAGGTGGGAAAGAATTTTTATAACCGTAGTCCGTTGGTATATGGAGCAAATAAGGTAGACTCTTCTAAGAAAACTTTCTATGTTCGTATTTTCGACTCAAATGCTACTAATTTGAGCACGGTTGGTTCTGAAGAGGTTTATATGTCTCCTGGCGAAGCTCTGTATGAGTGTTCTGACGACTATCATTTTGATGAGGTCACCGGGAAATGGACTGGTACTTGGTATAGGGGTGTAGACAATACTGGTTTGACAACCAATGAAGTAGACAGCGGTGGTCTAGGAAGGCAAGCCGCCGTCGGGATATATACATCAGATGGTAAAGATTCGGGATTGTCAATAAACTTTGCTCCTAGTTCTGGTATATCAGATTTTGATAGCCTAACTGCTTATTATGATGTCCAGTATAATGACATTTCTACTGCAGCATCAGATATGGCAACTTGGACGGCAACTGGTAGTGAAATAGTTCCTACTGCAGGTTCGGTTCTTTCTAGTATTTCTGTTACTAGTGGTGTCGCTACGGCAACGAGTAGCGTTGCTCATGGTCTAACAACTGGTAAGAGAGTTGTAATTAGTGGCACTACTAGTTTTGATGGGACATACACGATTACCGATGTCCCTACAGCAACTACGTTTACTTTTGACCACGCGGATGCGCCTACCGAGACTTCTTCAGGAATGTATTTCTCGGATGCAGAAACAGTAAACAGAGAATTTACTATTTCTCCAAGTGGCGGATGGTCAACTTATGAAGGATATATTCGAGGGACTCTGGTAGTCAAAGTCGATGGTACTAGAGTTTCGGCTACTGAAATTCCTTATGGTGAGTTTGTTGGGCGTTCATTTAGGCTAGCTGAGTCTGCAGATGATGGCGCAACTATTACTGCTACCTTTACAGTAGGTGATTATAATGTAGCAAGACTTACTGGTTTTAGAAAAGGTGATATGTGGCAGATTGTTGCTGATGGTAAATATGATAATGGTCTTATTTCTTTCTCATTAGTATCAGGTGAAACGCCGTTCAATATAGGTGACACACTAAGCATTGAAGTTAAGTCCGGAGCACTTGAGCCTAATGATAATTTGGTAGCAGCGTATATACCTACTACCTCGGTTAATGATCCAGAAGAGTTTTTTGATCCTGCTTCTTTGTATAAAAAGCACGGATATCCTTCTAAGGATAATACATTAGCACTCGGTGCACAACTGGCCTTTTTGAATAATGCTCGTTCTGTTATCGCAGTGCAGGCTAAGCCGACAAAAGCCTTGATAAGTAAGGATATTATGTTGGCGTCTAAAGACAGCGGCGATTTTATCGGGAACGGTGGTTTATATTATACGGCTCATACTCATGGGTCTCAATCGTTTAATGTGTCTCCAGAGGATGAATATGGGTATGCTAAGTCTCATGAACTAATGCATGCTAGAGATTATGACAATGCTATGACTACTCTCCATAGGCATGACTCGACTAATTATCTTAATCCTAGTGTTAATTCTACAGTGTATAGATTGACAATGGTAGGTAATCCTCACGACGATGTTATCAATTTCTTTTATACTACTCCTGGTTCTCCAGCCCGGCAAGTATTTCTAAATCGTGTGCCACGTTCTTTCGCTACTGATAGCATTGTCTCGATTCCTTGTACTAAGAATTTTGGTTATAGTTGTAATACTTCAGGTAGGACAATTCCTTCGCCATTACATAACTCCGGTGTTACGACAACGAACTCAGTTAATAACCCATTCTTCTTAGATTCTAGGGATGCCCACTATCTGTGGATTTATGCAGATGATACAACCTGGTGGGATGGAATTCCTTCTGATTCGAATTCACATGAATATGATCCGTCTACTGATTCTGGGTCTTATGGTACTTTTAATCCGTATGTCGCTTCCAGCGATACAGAGGCAACACCGGTATTTGCTTATCCTGATGATGTCAGGAATCAGTTTTCTAATGATGGCGTATTTCCTACACCTGATACTACTAGATATGACGGCTATGATACTGGTATAGCATTTCCTTGTGGCGCTTTGTTTAGGATGCGTAGCGGGTTGGATGTAAACGTTGATCTCGGTGCTAGTACTGATACTACTACTTATGATGAGATAGATTCGAGACCAATTGACAATTATCTAAATCCAGAACTGGCATTTCATCAGACTTGTACTGATAGTTATGATTCAGTAGTTGGTAAATTCCTTAAGACTGCTTACAATGGTGGTAATAATGATCCTAATAATATCACTCTTGAAGATGCTATGTTATATATGAGAACTCAGAGGGATGATATGAGTTATATGATTTGGTCTGATAACACGGTTATTCTTTCAGACAAGGCAGGCTTGAAGGAAGGTGAGGGTATTGCATTACATTTTGTGGATGAGGATGATGCAGAGTTTGTAGACGCAGATTGGTCAGAATCAGCAAAGGCACTGGAATCAACAAGCGCGTATTGGATAGTACCACTTCCTGATGCTCACTTTTCAATGGTACAACAGACTTTTAAGACACACGTAGAAACAATGTCAGCTACTGCCAATAGAAGAGAGCGTCAGTTATTAACAGGCGCGTTTTATAATGTTAATTCTGATGGAACAGAACTGGCTCTGAAACCTGTAAACTTATATGATGGCTCAGCACACCCAGTGGCTATTGAAGACATCGGTGTTTTAGAGGGAATCCAGGGTGATAGTGTGGCAGATAAGTCATCTGGTTTGACAGAGGATATAGCAAATTATGGTATTCCTGATAATTTTGGTAATTCATATCGTGTTGTCTATTTTTATCCCGATAAGATTGTTGTAAGCATTAACGGTATTAATACTGCTGTACCTGGAACTTATCTTGCTGCTGCCGCTGGTGGTTATCTCTCTGGCCAGCAATATATAGCAGAGCCACTAACATGGAAAAATCTCGCCGGGTTTACTATTACAAGAGATCGTACGGTTATTACTAGTAATCCTACAATAGCAAATTATCTAGGCGCTGCGGGGATAACAGTAGTTCAGGGTAATGCAGCAGGTGGAAAAGTATTGCATTGTAAGACTACAACATCGTCTGGCGATGCGTTTGAGGAAGAGCCAACTTCTATTAATATCGCCGATCTAACCTCATTAGAGCTTCGTAATGGGCTGCAAGCTAGATTTACTGGTAAGCCTCAAAATGCAGATTTGCCACATCAAATGCTGGCGTCTACAAAGAATATTTGTCAGAGTTTTCTGCATAGGAAGCTTTTGAACAACTTTGATAATATCCAGGTAGCTCAAAATACAACGGAACCTAGACAGTATGACGTTAAGGTTGAGATACTTCCGGTACTATCTACTCTTTGGATTTCTATCAACGTTCAGGTCGGTATATAATAATATCGAGGGGCGGGCATTCAACGCCCGCCCCTCACACTTCTAAGTTATCAAGAGAGAACAAATGCCTATAGAATCTACCGAATATAAAGGGTATAATAATCCCGATATGCGGCATAAAACGCAGACTACCCTAGACCCGAGAATTAGGTCAGGCATTAGCCCGCATATTATGGCTTATGTCCCAGATGGCGATGGTAATTATGCAGCCGTTGGAGCCATACAGTCACTTAGCGTCTCAGAGACCAGCGGCCTTAAGCGAATAGGTGAGACCAGGAATCCGAGAACTGTAGAAATTATTCCACAGGGTCAAGACGTTATAACACTTAACGTTAAACGGATTGTGTTCGATGCATTAAGGCTAACTCATGCTCTAGGGTGTGGGTTCTCTCATATCCGGTCTCAGAGATGGCCATTTGATATTTTTGTGTTTGATAGAGAGCATGGCGGCGCAATATTAAAACCTAATGTAACATCATATAGGCGTTGTTGGTTCTCTTCATATAACGTAGACTATAGAGCAGAGAATTATTTGATTATGGAAACGGCCACATTAGAATGTGAATATGTACAAGAGCTATATCCTGTGTCATCCATTGATAATGAAAGGGGACTTAAGCTCAGGATTGATGGCAATAAACTGGAATATAGTTATGACGAAGCTTTGGAACTCGGTGCTGTAGACACGTCGATGCGTAATACAGCAAGCAGTGCATCCCCAGCAGTTCGTAATCTAGGCATGAATGGGTGGTTCCCACGTATTTAGAATAGATATGCTCTATTAATACAAAACGTTTAAGAGTAGAGACGCAATATTAGTAAATAAATGTTTAAATGTCTGGGCAAGTATTGCTCGGCACCAAGGAGATAATAAATGGCTCAGTCCACACTAACAGATTATCCTACAACTGGTAGTACTATCGATCGTAGGATTCGTACGGGCTTGTCGCCACTCTTAGTGGTAAAGGTTAATGGAGAAGCCGTCGGCGCTATACAATCTTTAAATCCATCTGAAGCAAGGCAAATTGCCAGAGTGCAAGAGCTTGGTACTGATGGATTTATTGAAACTGTTCCTAATGCTCCGACAACAGTTACTCTTCAGGTAACAAGGCTTGTGTTTGACAATCTCCGCCTTCCGCCTGCCTTTAGGAGAGGGTTTGCCCACATTCAGGCTCAAAGGCTTCCGTTTGATATTGATGTCTTTGACAGAACGCATGGATTGGCAACGAATGTTGGAGTTCAGGTGTCGTCGTACAGGAACTGCTATTTCTCGAATTATTCAGCTACATACCAGGCGGCGAATTACCAGATTACTGAAAACGCTACTATTGAGGCTCAGTATGTAGATGACTTGCTACCAGTAACTACTGGCTGGAACGAACGCGGGCTGGCGCCTGACCTAAACCAGATTGAGAATCTGGCCAATCTTGGTATTCGTATCGGTTCGCTTGACTTCCCTGACCTTATTGATGAATATTTTGTTGGTGGTGCTACACCAGAAGAGGCTCCACCTCAGAGAGTAATTGTAACTTATTCATCACAGCCGCAGAGAACGACTACTGTTAGCGGCCACGGTAATAGAAATCCTGTTTAAATCATGAGGGGGGCCTATTCTCAGGCTCCCTCCGATATATCCCACAAAAAGAAGCCGAAGGGCGTAAAGAAAGGAGTAAATAATGCCAGAAAACAATGCTACACAAAATCATTCTGTTATACCAGAAGAAATTTTGTCAGGGACAAGAGAGGAAATAATGAATGCTTATCCAGATTCTCAGACTAGCACTAATCCACAGTCTGTTAAGAAACAGCAGGCAGGTGCTGACGTTACAAGTTCTAAGGTACAGACTCCACCGTCTAAGCTCAAAGATACTAGTAATATAGAAGATTTGCTAATGTTTGGCGCATTGTCCAAGGAGGTTGTTATTCTTGGTATGAAGTTTAAAGTTCGCACACTTACTGTACAAGAAAAAGAAATTGCATTTGCGAGTGTAGCTGACTACGCTCCATCTTCCTGGATACACTTTTCACGTTTACGTGATTCATTAATGTCTATTGCAATTGATAAAGTTAATAATATGCCTTTGGAAACTTTCTATAAGCCGAAAGACCCAAATGAGAGTGGATTATCTGTATCAGAACGTAGACTTAGGGTTATACTTGGGATGCATGGTCCAATCATTGATAAACTTTATGAATTGTATAATATTTTGGAAGATAAAGCTGCCGCTCAGCTTAAAGACGTGAATTTTGACGACCTAAAAAACTTGTAAAGGAGCCAGGCCAGAGGCTCCTGTGGAAGATTTGTAAAAAATTAGGTAAAGCTGTTGATGATAAATCCATCAGAAATATGCCTAGATGGCATATGCTATGGTATGCGGCTCAGATACGTGAAGACGAAGCAGATGAACTAGAATACCATAAGGGATTAATAGAGTATCTGGCCATGCTGATTAGCGCAGAGGGTGGCGAAAGAGTAAAGCAAGTACGCGAGTCCGCGTCTGGTGAATCAAAGGCTATATTTGATAACGAGTTTGAAGATACTCTTAATGATGTTTTTGGGAGAGCTCCTGAATTTTCTACAAATCCGCGATATAATAGCAAAAAGAATAAATCTGGGTATCATCTTACAGAGGATGATATGGACGTAGTTAGAGTAATAAAGAAAGGACCCGAAAAATAGACGGGTCCTTTCTTTGTATTAATTATTGTAGTTTTATCTGGGGATTTTATATTGGGCATTGAAAAAATAATTAAAGCAGTTGGAAAGGTCCAGGCAGCGCAGGGGATAGGGGCTACGGCCACTGAGCAAGAAGTGTCCGAAGTCTCTCAACTCGCAGCAGAAAACGCCAGGCTGATGAAGGATAATTATTCTAAGATAGCCTCGACGTTTGATAATCTTGCAGATGCCGTAGAAAAATTTGGAGACTCTTTCGGTGTTCTGACTAACAAAATAACTTCTCTTCACCAAATACCTGTGCTTGACCTGGGCGCAGATGTTTTAAAGGCGTTTTATCCAGTCGCAGGATTGGTTACTAAGCTCATAATAGGGACAGGAGAAGCTCTTTTAAAGGTACAAGATGAACTTATTAGTCTAAAAAAGGAGAGTATTAACACAGCTGCAGCATTTGGTCTATCGTCAGATAAAATTTCTCGTTATGCCAGCCAACAGGTGTCAGAGCTTGGTACGCTTCAGACTAGACTTTTAGCTAGTAAGCAAGAGATGGATCAGTATCAAAAATTTCTGAGAAATTCAGCATTTGGTCTTAGAGATTTGGATACTCCTATTAATGCTTGGAGGTCTCACGCTACTGCGTTGGAATATGTCTTTGCTATATCTAAAGGTTTAGGAATGGATCTTAATAGTACTTTTAAAGAATTCGAGGCGGCTACTACTAAAATGGGGAAGGAAGGCGCTACTCAAAAAGAGATGTTAGAAGGGACGGTTCATATATATGAGGAGATACATAAGCTTTCTAGGACTTTGGGCGGTGTGTCAGCCCCATATATCAAGCAGCAATTATTTCAGGCAATATCAGGTCAAGAGGCGGCTATAACTAATTTTACAACTAAAATGGATTCGTTAAGAAAAGCGTTTGAAAAATTTTTTGTGGGACTAGGACCTGGAGAACAGGGGCTAGCAGGAGAGTTCTTAGAAAAGATAAATAAAGGATTTATGAATATGTCCATTGGTATGGCAGCATGGATAGCACCGAGGGGAGCCGGTGAAGATATGGGTCATCTTTCAAACGCGCTTGATCTTTTAATGAAATTAAGGAGCGGAGAAGACGAAGGTGGTATAATAGAAGCGACTAGAGGTTATATGAAGAGCATTAGTGATTTTGTGCAACTTCCTGCTGATTCTTGGGAGCATATAAGACATACATATAAGGGAAATATTGATAGTATAGCAACAAGGCATGCTGCGCAAATTGGTATCACTATGAAGACTTTCGGTGTTCAATATGATGAGGCAGAGAAGTTACTCGGTGCTATGGCGACATTAGAAAGAGCAGATGCAACTCCCAAAGAGATATCGGATGCAAGAAAAGAAATGAAGTCAATTTTAGAAATGGCGCAGAATGTGCAGGGGAAACAGAAAAATCTTTTGGAGAAGATTAGTACTCATTTAAGAGGTATGTTTCTTAAATATATGTTCGGTGACACAGATGAGTATAAGAATGTTCAAAATCTTTTAGGAGATCGGAAATCATTTATACAAACTGGAGTAAAAATTGGATTGGAGGCGCTTAAGAAGCAATACAAGGCGGAGAATAACGGTAGTCCTATGTCTGAAAAGGATATAGAAAAGAATGTTAAGATTTTGACTGACCGTTTAAATGAACAATATAACAGTTATGAGAGCGCGGCTTTGAGTGGAAGCGAAGACTTAACTGTAACTGGTAATAGTGTCGATATAATTGATAAGGCTTATTCAGGAGCACTAAGCGATATTATTTCGCCGGAATACCTGCCTAGGGCACTTATTCCACCGCCTAATGATATAAACATGTCTAAGAAAGAAAGTGATATCATGATTAAGGTTGCTAAACATACAGCAACTACTGATAATACTCCAATTTTATCAAATTCTGTGAATACTGGAGTTGACGAAAAGCTGTCTAGGAACGAAGGCCTTTTTTTTGCCAGTGCGTTTTACACGAATTTGCTCACTGCAAGTCTGCACAATGCTAACGAAGCAAAAAAAATAGCCGATAGTATGGGGCCTATTTTAGAACCACACGATTCGTTTTGGAAGCATACAGGTGCGGGTGAATGGATGTCTAATGCTAAAGTAGTTGCAACCATTATTCATCCTAAGGGTTCTGGCGGTCCTCGTGGTGTCCCGCAGGAGGTTAAACCGGGGTATTTAGTAGGTATGTCTAAGGGGAAGTCAGCTAGTGGTTCAGAACGTATAGGAGTTGTACTGCCCTCTAACAGGGCAGACGGTCAATTAAACATTGCGTACTACTTTAAGGGGCACATAGCGACTGTCCCACTTCAATTTTTTATAAATGCTAATAACGAGGATCCGAACGGATATAATCTTTTCTTTGCAATACCGAATGCTTTTTTGACCAATAAGAAAGTAAAAGCTTCGATTGGATTCCCAGTTGAAAAATATATGGGGACTGGGGGCAGTGGCACTGTAGGTAATTCAGATTTGCCGTCTTCCACTACGCCTTCTAACCAGCCTCCTCCTGCTCCTGTATCAAGTCAGAATAGTTTTACTGGGACTGGTACCACAATAGGAAATAAACAATCTGTCTTTCCAGGGAAAGCAGTAATGGCTCCAGATTTAAATGTATCAAATAAAGCTGTTCCTAATGATTCTTACGAAGGCCATAATAAAATAAGACCTTCAAATTTAAATGTACCAAATTCTGTTAATACTAATAATCTTGCGGGGAATGCGGATAATAAGCTTTCTTCAGCTGGACATCTGGTTGCTAATAAGAAAAATGAGAGGCCAAATGTGTCCAATAATATAAGCATAGACAGTGTTAAAGCTACTGTTGCGCAATTGGTCGTAAGACCGAGTATGCCGTCTGGCGAACAAAATGATATGATACTATGGGGATAAGGTTTTATTATGGCAAAAGAAGAAATACCAGTACAGGAAATGACGGAGGCTACAGAGGCAGCTAGGAGAGCGTATTTGCGTTCTGTTGCTACTCTTGAACATAATGTAAATGGTATAATAGGTTCACTTGGTAGGTCCGCTGCTTTACTGTCGCGTGATATAAAACGAACTGGGGATATTCCTGTACTAAGGCAGATAGAAAATACGATGATCCACAGCAAAAACCATACGTTACAGATTGTTGGGGAAGTTATGAAAGTTACCGGTGCGTTATTCGATGCCTTCCTTAGTCTGCAAGATAGTTTTAATAGGCTAAGGAAGCAGTCTGTATTAACGGCTGCTGCTTTTGGAATGGTAGGTGGTGAGATAGACGATTATACTGGTGCTCTTTTAGCTGTTGAAGGCAATTTACGTCAGGATCTACATATAACTTTAGACAAATGGAACAGATATTTAGAATCTTATAGAAAATTCGCTGTTTCTGCTAATGATATGAATACTATGGTTGCCTCAAAGGGGACCGAGTATGGTCAGACCGTTACTGAAGGGTTATTCCAATTAAGTTCGAGATTTGACATTGATATAGTTAAGGTAACTGAATCATTCTATAGTACTTTATCGCGAGGCGGGTCAATAGGAAAAGTTGTTTCTAAGGGTGCAACAGATATGCTGAACGCATGGAGAGCAGTTGCTTACAGTGCCTCTGATGCTGGAGGAAGTGGAGTTATGGCTTTTAACATAATTTCAAATATAACTGTAGGTACTGAAGCGGAAGTGTCTAGTGGTTCTAAGCGTATTTTAGGTATGGGAGAGTTATATCATAGTTTGTTTAAGATGCTCAAGAAGAAACACCAACAGGGTTTGATAGGAGATTATTTAAGAGCTATCGAGTCAGGTCTTAGAAATATGAGTATATCAAGTGCTTCACTATTTTCTGGAGCATTGTTCGGTGATATTGCTGCAGGACAAAGCAAGAATGCGTTGGTAGCGGCGTTTGATTTCAAGGCTAAGATTAGAGATTTAGTTGATATCAATGATCCTAAAAAACGTCGTGTATCATATCAAAATATTCTGAAGCATTCTCTGCAACAGGTACTCCATGCAACTCACACTAATCGTATTATTACTGATGTTGATGTACTGGCAAAAAAATTCGGCAAATTTAACAAAGAGCAATTAGATCAGTATTTTATATCTCAGCAAAGTATTATAAAAGAATTACTGCCTGGGTTGAGTCGTGGAGCTAGGTGGAGAGCAACGGCTGTGTTGAAAAAAATCCAGGAAGGGCGTAAAGTATCAACAAAGGAGATGGAAGATATTGTTAATGCGTTGGGGAAAAACGAAAAAGAAACAGCCAGAGAGATAGAAAATAGTAAAGTCAATTATCTTGAGCAGATTTCTGATATGGTTATCGGGTGGTCACAGAAATATTTATTCGGTGGGAGCGCAGTAGATAATGAGAGACGGAAACAACATGTAGAGGATGCGTTTTTAATAGAATATGGCACTGAGGAGGAGTATATAGAACGCAATTGGGAAAATGCTTCCGGTGAAACCAAAGCCGATAAGAAAGAACAAGCCCGTGCGGATTATAAAAGACAACATCAGGTATTTTTAGAGAAGAATTATATATATAATTATACTAACGACATGCTTATGAAGAATAACGCTCTTACTAAAAAGGCTCTTAAAGCCATGGCTGATAGAATACTTAAAGATATAAAAGAAAAGTATAAAAAGTCTCCAAAAAAATATTCTAAGTATTCAATTCTTTTTGATCCTAAGGTCTCCGATGAAGAGAAGGCTAAAGCTTTTTATAAATTTGCGAGACCGATAATTGAAAATCAGATAGAAAAAGCGAATGAGCATGATAAAAAGAGATTACAATCTTATTTTTCCAAGAAAGTTCCTGAAAAGGAAGAACTACAAACAGCGCCGTTTATAGGCTATACACATTATCAACCCGGTGCTGACTGGCTGTCATTCGATGCGTTTGGCTTAGGCTTAATGAACCCGTATAATCAGAACGGGTCAGCTAAATCATCTGCTAAGGATAATACTAAATCTCCGCCTAAGGATAATACTGAATCTCTGTCTAAGGATAATACTGAATCTCCACCTGCATATAACGGTGTACTTAATGCCACTGAGGGTGAAAAGAGAACATTGCATCACGGGGAAATGATAGTTCCTAAGAACCAGGCGGATATGGTTAGAAAAGCTGGGGGGATTCCTTCGGCGTTGTTGTCTGGGTATACGCAGCCTGGTCTTGTTGGTATGAGTCCTGAGCTTACTTCGGCTTTCAAATATGCCATTTATAAGAACGAGTCTGCAAGCAGTGGTGGATATGGAGCTTTTAACAAAGATGAAGGCAGCAGCGCTACAGGTAAATATCAGTTTACAAGACGTACTGCGCGTTCACTATGGAATAGTAATCAGAAGGCGTTTGAGGATCTTGGAGTTAGCAAAGAGGATTTTACAAATAGAGAACGCTATAGAAGATTGATGCTAGACCCAAAGAAAAGAGTTTTATTGCAGGAAAGACTAATGGATTTGGCTATTAAGGACTATGCACGTTCGTTGAGGGCTAACGGTAAGCCAGTTACTCCAGAAACGCTGGCTTTGGTACACTTTCTAGGTGCTCGTGAAGCAATACGTAGACTGAAAGAGCATGGCCTTAAGGCTATAGAAAATGACTATCGAAATCCCACGGAAAAACTGGGGGTACTTAACGCGAGTACAGCTTATTATCTCGGCGGTATTAAGAGACATATGGAAGAATACCGGCCAGGTTCGGGGATGTTTGATATGGATTCCAGTACTAATTATTACACTAGTTCGTTGTTGGGAAAGGATACTAAAGGTGGAGAAACAACTATAGGCGATTCTGTATCAAAAGCTTTGAATACGGCGGCAACAGTACTTGAGTCTGCGTCTAAGACTAGCGTTATTGAAAGAATGGCGCTTAGTGGGCTCTCTGCATTATCATCAATGGCAGCATCATACGTCGAGTCACGTGATAACTTGAGTCCAAATTCGTATGTAGAAAGGAAGAAGCATCGCGTATCGGTGCCACTGATTTCTGAAGATGGGTCGACTTTTTATGCGACATGTAATATAAGTTTTGATACTACAACTACTACGGAAGTTACATAATTGGAGATAACAAATGCCTAACGATAATGATACACTTTCTCTCCCAACCTACGAGCTGCCTCCCAAGAAAAGCCCACTTCCTCCTATTCCTGACTATGCTTTTCCTGATACGGGTAAGTCACCAGAGGAATTGCGTAAAGAGTCAGAAGATCGCGTAAAGAACACTCCTATTACTAGGCCTAAGTGGTCTAGGCAAACTATGGTCTGGGAATTATATGATGGGACTATGATTGAGATGTATATTAATCCACAAAATATATCTGTGCAGGCAAATAAGAAGGTAAATCATAGTAGAACAAAGGGTGGATTTCTTGTACAGTATTGGGGTGATGAGTTATTAAATATTAGTATTAATGGGACTACTGGATCATCTGGTATTGAAGGAATAGAATTATTATATGACCTCTACCAGTCTGAGTTATTACCCCCCGACAGATTGGATAAACTAAGGGATATAGCAAAGAATTATACTGATAAGCCTTCTGGTGTTAACCCTGGAGCGGACAATGACCAAAATATGCTATCAAATGTTCGTAGGTCTGATTTAGTAAGTAGAGCAACTCAGGTAGTTTTATGGTATGGTAGTAAAAGATACTATGGATTTTTTACTACTTTTAATTATCAGGAGTTGGCAACTGCCCCAGGCGAATATACATATAATCTAACATATATGGTATGGAAGACGGTAGGGAGAGATGTCAACTATATGCCTTGGCATAGACATCCGATTCCTCTTGGTTCTAGCAGCGGGAGATCTGGTGCTCCAGAGGGGCCCGGAACAGTTAGTAGATACCCCTTACAAAAAGCTGAAACATATGAAGCCTCAGGACAAGCGACGTCAGAAAACTCACCTTCTAGCAAAGATTTAGAAGATACTGGCACATCTGCGCCGCCATCATGGACTGCGCCGCTATTATGGACTGCGCCTTACGATTATGATTTAGGAGTTGGGTAGTGAAGGAACAGTATAATAAGAAACAAGCTAAGCGTAACGCGGCTAGATATCGTAGTATATTATCTGATACTAATACTGGAGAACTAGCTTGGAAAAGAACACTGCCCATGGAAAAATGGGCTGGTGTTCGTGACGGTCCTCAGTATATAGAAGAAGGCCAGTTTAAAAATTGGGAAGAGGTTGATGCTTTTAGTGCTTCTCAAGAAACCGGTGGATCTAGCCAGCCAGGCCAGACTCTTCCTGAGGATCATGGAAATAGGGCAGTAGTAGTTGGGCAAACTCCATCTGCCACAGTATATTTTAGGAAAAAGTATTTTAGGACTCTTGCTTCTACTGCTGGTTGGACACCGACTTTTCAGGCGGCAGTGACAAATTTACTTCTTCAGAAGAGTATGGATATAGCATCTGTTGAAGCTCTTACAAAATTTCGTTATATGTATGGGTTTAGGAATGAGAGTTCTGGTACTTTGACAAGAGACACTGATGGAAACCCAATTGGTAAAGAATATAACCATTATAGAACTTATTGGTACGGCGATAATGTTGGTAATTATCCTGGTGGTATTATGGAGATAACTAATTTTAGTCAGATCAGCACATCGCTCACGACTGGTACTGCTGAATTGGGTTCATGTTCTATAACCATAGAAGACCCATATAATTTATTGTTTGTTTCTAAACGTGATATAGACCGTCTTTTCAAAAAAGAAGTAGGTTCTGATGATCCAGCGTTATTACGTAAAACCCAGCTTGAGAATCAAATAGCAGAGGCGTACAGAGAATATAATGAGAATGTCAAAAAAATTAAAAGTTATAAAATATCAGATAGTATTGAAGTTAAAACACAAAAAGAATTTAAAGAAGAACTTCAAAAAGCTTCAAGCGGCGTATTGAATACTGGAGGCGTTAGAGAGCAGCCGTCTGGTTCTGCTTCGGAGAGTAAACTAACTCCTCAAGATCAGAAAGACTTGGCAGCTCTTGAGAATCTTGCTGCCAGACAAGCGGAGTTGGGTGATCTAATAAATAAATGGAAGAGTGAGCTGGCCGATCCGTCTCTGGGGGATTCTACACAATCATATAACAAGTTGGACACTCCCCCACCGAAGCCTATAGCACAATTAAAAACTGGTGAGTATGTTTATTATAAACGTGATATTGATTATTTATATCAGTACGTAGTAGGTAGACCGATTTTTAGTGTTATGGATGAAATCTATGTTTGGATGTCTCCAGTAAAAGAAGATTTATTTTCGTTTAGTGTAGTTGATGACCTAGTGCAAAGACTTGAAAGTTTGGGAAAAGAAAAGAAATTTGCTCAAAAAGAACTGGAAGCATCGGGGGCTGACGCAGACGCAAATTCGCAGCGCATAAAAAATTACGAATCTTCTATAAGTAATGAACAGCGAGAAGCATGGAAGAAAATTGTGGCTAAGGACGCATCTAAAAAAGATGCAATACAGCAACGAATAAATGGGATAGATAGTGAATCACAACAGTTGATGGGAAGACTTAGGATGTTTGGCTACACATTTGATAAAAATGGAGATATAGCAAAAGAGCCAGATAAACATTCTCAATTAAATGGGTTCGTGTTAAAGAATGGGATACAAGTATTCAGTGGTTTGGTATCTGGGGTGGCTGAGAGTTGGAATGACGGTGTATACACTATTGATATAAATGCATCTAATAATTTCAAATTTATGGATATGTCAAGATTACCACCTGCAGGTTCTATGGTGGATGTGTGGGGCCTATTGGATACTCCAGTAGCACGTATAGAAGTAGAAGGCGAGAAGATTAAGTGGAACTGGCTGTGGGGTGCCAAGGCCATGTCTGGGTTTGCACCATCGTCAAATGTTGGTAATGATGCAGACTTGTCAAAAAGTCGTATATATGGTCGTTTACAGGCAAGGTCAATCGGTCTTGATATGAGGGATAGATTTTTCGGTGGTTATGATGCGGCTAATGTTATTACTACTATTCTTTGTGGTTTGATATTCGATCCTGATATTCAATTAGCGATTTCAATACCAGACGATGATCATGAATATTATAGAAGCAACTCTAGCGCTTTATCTAGTACTCCTATACCAAATTCTTTTCCAGCTCAATTTAGAGTTCTTGCTGAGATTGAAAATAAGGCGTTGGGTGATTTTATTCCATTTGCGTCAGTCCCAGCAGATTTATTAGCGTATCATATGGAGGAGTATGCTGATGGTATGTTGTTTCATTTCGGAGACCCAAAGATTGCCCAAGAAACTGTTTATGGCAAAGTACTAAAAGAAACAAAGACAGCCCCGCTTACCAAGAACGATAGTCATAAAAAATATATAAAACAGTTTATTGGTAAGTCAAAGAAACAAATTAGCGATATGTTTGATTTACAAAATTATTATAGTAATCTTAATAAGGCAAAGGATAGTTTAGAAAATTCTGTTGGTCAAATGTCTGATAAGAAGGACAAACTTGCCGCCTATGAAGACGAACTTTCTTTAGTAAAAACTGTTTTACAACAGAATCTTTCTAATAGTGGTGTCTTTTCCCCATTCAAAATTTCTGATGTTATTAAAGACTATCCTTCGGCAAAAGAAGGTGATTCTTATGAAAAGATGATGAGCAAGGCTGGAGAAGCGTTGACTTATAGGGACGCACAGCAGTATTTATTGATAAACAAGCAGGAAGATATTATTCGTAATATAGACCAAACTTATTTATCAATTGATATGACATATTTGATTAGTCCTGCTGCCAGAGCATTTACGGTTAATATACGCAATACAGATGGTGCTATGTGGAAAAGCGAAAGGCTTAGCCAGTTACAACTTCTTAAAGAGGTGGCGGACCAATTAGATTGGGAGTTATTTGGAGATAGCCAGGGGAATATAATATTTAGGAGAAGGCAATTTAATTCTATACCAGCCTCTGTTTATAAACGTAAATTAGTACCATATCTTTCTAGATTTGTTAAAGAGGTTCTGGCTGGTAAGTCATTTGTAGAGTGGAATGTTGATACTAGTTGGGAAGAGAAGAACAAAGCGCTTGTTAAATATCTACCAGGTATAGACCTAGCGTGGGTGTTGGTATACCAGTCACCTTATCTTAGGGCTCAGATATTGGAATTAGATTACCCGGTAGCGGACTATGATGATGAAGAGGCGTATACTAAAGAGTTGCTTGGGAATTCTGATAAACTACATGATGAGTCTTCTAGCACAGTGGACCCCAGGGCAAGATACCATGTATATATTACAGATGCTGATATTATTAGCTGGAGTTTTAGCGAGAATGAGGCGCCCATATCCAGGGTTGATATTAATGGTGGTATAGATAATAAAAAAGCAGGTGCAGACCCGACAACTTTGCTTATAACGGCGTTATCCGGTGCGGCAGTAGACTATGATTTGTGGTATCATTACGGATACAGGAAAGATAATGTTAACAAAGC
>Ga0114934_10000901_pt1 | contig 19272 bp, 21 predicted proteins | sample 4SBtaG_2_FD_99695 | JGI IMG/M metagenome (GOLD analysis project Ga0114934, IMG submission 99695) | Deep subsurface microbial communities from Kolumbo volcano to uncover new lineages of life (NeLLi) - 4SBTROV10_white metaG | ecosystem: Environmental > Aquatic > Marine > Volcanic ...
CCATGTACCGCTTTTTGGGGGATGGCAGGTTGCTGTTCCGGCGGTATGCCTTCCCGGATTTGGTCTCAAACCCCATGCTTCTAAAATGATCCATAAGTTCGTCAAACTGACCGTCATTCAACTGGGTGGTGGATTTAAGCCCAAAGGACCCTAACAAATCCCGGTATTCCACCTCGGACATGCCCAGCTTGTTTTTGGCTACCATGACCACCTGGATCTTCTTCTTTGCCAGCTTACGGGGTGCCTTCCATTTTGCCATTATGCCGCCTCCTTTGCCGTCTTCATTTTTGTCACAGGCCTGAAAGTCGGGACCCACCGGGACATCCGCTGCACGGCTCCGCTGCCACATTTGGGGCAGGCGTCATGGGGATTGTACGCCGCATAGATGTGCTCGCAGTCCAGGCAGATCATGGCGTTTGACAGGGTGAGGAAAGCGGGGGTTAATTTTGATGGACGTGTTCTTCGGATTAATTTCATGTCATGCCTCCTGATATTTATCTTCAATTTCCAAAAGGGCGCCTGAGATTGCATTCAACTTTTTAAGCTTTGCCCAATATTTTTCACTGATGCGGGCGGATTCTGCGCTCCATTTATTGAACGGGCAGGCAGATAATTCACTATGGTGCCTGTAAAGCACATCAGTCACGGCGCAATCAACCGCCCGCCTGAGCCGTGAAATTCTCCGTCTAAACAGAGCCGTTTCGTATACTTTGCTTGACATTAGAGTTCTCCTTGTTTAAAATTTTACTGGTTTTGTTGTTGGTTTGGGCCCAGGGGATGTTCGAGCATTCCCTGGGTCGGCTCAGATTAAAGCGTTTCACGCATCCCCTCTATTCGTTCGGATCTGAGTTTTTAAGCTTGCCCATGAAATCGTCGAGACTCACCCCGTCCACATACGCTTCGACAACTTCACAGTCCTGATCTATAGAGCTCCAAGTGGCGCTATCCTTCAGTGCCTCCTCCACCTGCTCCCTGAAATCATCCCCATTGTCTTCCAGCTCGACTTCCACTCCATCGTAATAAATTTTCACGCATCCAGTTACTTTGTGCTTTTTACCCATTCTAAGCCTCCTTATTTAACAATTCTTAAGCGCTGCACGGGCAACATCAATGGCATCAGAAGCCCGGTCAAGAGCCGCCAATGTGGTCTTTTTGTTTTTACGCCAGGCTTTAAGGCGCTCCGACCGGTCCGTATTAACCGGCTCCTCCACCACATCCTCCAGCAACCGGTACCGCCCGCCTTTCATCTTCTTGACGATTTCCCGTTTTACCAGCATGCCCAACCACTCCCTGGCATAGAACTGCGAAGCCCCGGCAAGTTCCATCAAATCATCCACCGTGACGCTCTTACGGGCACGCAGAATCCGCCACATCACCGTGCGAAGAAAGGGCTTCTTTTTTAAAGCAATAAACCGATATACGCCTCTTACGCCGGCATCCTGGATCTCCCCCCGTGATTTCATGTCCGACAGAGCCACATACATGGGGCTCCGCTCCTCATGGGTTTTCAGTCCAAGGTAGCCGGCCAGGGCTTGGGCTGTGACGGTCTCGCTCTCCTGACTCAGGGCTGCCATGGCCGCCCGGGTTCTCCCTGCCATTGTTTCCATTAACGCCTCCATTATTTACCGATTAAAGATTCTTTGATGATCATTTTGGCCACCTTCACAGTGATGGTGATGGTCTCGTTGGTGTTGGCATAGTGCACAAACCCCAGGAGCGCCCGCTTTGCCAGTCTCCAGTCGCCATTGCAGGCCTGATGCACCAGGGAGGCTACATCAATGGACAGCTTTAACCCGGTGGCTTCCTTGGCATATAAGAGGATATCCGCAATCTCTATGGGCTGATATTCAAGCTGCTGGAAGGTCCTGGACCAGATCCGCCGGTCCCGCTGCATATAAGCCACCAGCTCCTCTTCACCCAGAAGGATGAACTTCTGCCCGGTAACCCCGACGAAATCCTTTAGAATGTCAATGAACCCGGCCTTCATTTTCTCCACCTCATCAATAAAGACCGGCTTGGGGTCTTTGATCAGCTTGTCTACGATGGCTGAAAATGCGGCGCCCTTGCGTTTGGGAGGGCTCACAATCCCGGCTGCCCTGCAGAAGGCCTTGAGAAAATCAAGATCACTGGTTTTCCAGACGGTCATGATCTCCAGGTACACGCAGTCGTTGTGGGCTGCATACCACTGGCAGGTTCTGGACTTGCCCCGACCGGCCTGGCCAAAGACCATGCCGAAGCAGCCTTCATCGTTCAGATCAAGGGCATCCATCATCACCTGGAAGTTCCTTACATTTTTGGTCTTTACAAAGACCGGGGTAAGCGTTATCTTTTCCATGTTATACTCCTTTAGTTGTGGGGCGGGTGGCGTTAACATCCGCCCCGTTTTAATTTCAGGTACCGGTGTCGGACATATCGTACATTAAGGCCATTTTAACCCGGTGCTCTTCAAAATATTCCTGGTTACGGAGGTATTCCGTGCTCTGCTCAAAGTACTTCATGAAGGCCTGATGCTCCCTGGGGATCATCCACCCCTTAACCTCCAGCTCCACCAGCTTTTCAAACCGGTCTGATTCCGGCAGCTCCTTGATCTGGGCAAAGATGGACACAGATGCGTCTTCGGGCTCTGTCTCATAGGCTTCATCTTCCCATGGGCAGGTCACCAGCTCTTCTTCGTCATGGCAGCATTCCAGCTGCTCCATCTGTTCCATGATCTCTTTTCGCTCTGATTCCGAAAAAGAAGTCAGTTTGACAGGGGACGGTAAGGTCTTTTTGGCTTTAGTGATGTTGATGACATCGCCGTCCAGGGTGAACCCGGCGGCTTCTATACGTTGGCGGGATTCCGGCAGCACCTGGGTTTCCACGATCTCTTTGGCCTTGGCCACAGTCATCTTCCGGCTGCCGTTTTTCATTGCAATCTGGCGCTTATACTCTGCCTTATCCGCTTCCGTGCCCATGGCAGACACCATGGGATGGACCTTTTTGATTTTGAAGGCTTCGCATATGAATTCATTTGTAGTGTCATCGTAAACAAGGACTGAATCGCTGTAGATGAAATCATGCCGGCAATAAACATAATGCTTCCGGCCGTACAGTTTCGGGTTGTAATACCACTGGCTGTCAATATTCACGCCCTTTTGACGGATCAGCCGTTTTGTGGTCTTCATCATCAGGCAACGCAGGGCCACCGGATCCACCCCCGGCCCCGGGATCATCAATTCATTGGGGGTTTGCCCCGGGAACTGACTACCCGGTCCTTTTGGCCGGTCTACGAACAAATCAAACCACTGGCCGATGGCGCGGTGGGCTTCCTCTATGGTGGGGACCACCCCGCCAGTGATCTTCTCGTGCAGTTTCCGTCTCAGTTTCTCCCCCCGGTTCATGTGTACCGGCTTGGTGTCTATACTGGTGCCCACGTAGGACGGTGCCCATCGCTCCAGCTCTCCAAACGTCTCAAAAAATCGCTCTATGGGCTTACTCTGCCCGTGGTAGGCCCAGGCAATGAGCACATGCTTGATCCCCATGCGCTGGTACAGCCCCTTCAGGCGGAAGGCATCCTCCTTGTTCATGAAATATTTCCCTTTGAAGGCCCTGCCGTTATCAATGTAGATGGCTTTAGGGATCTTACCCAGGCGAATAATGGCCCGGCGGAGGGCAATGGAGATGGCGGCCGTGTCTTCTGACGGAGAGACCTCCCACCCCAGGGGATAACTGGACTTGAAATCGCAAAACAGCACCAGCATCATCCGCTTGGGCTTGCCGGTAAGCGGGTTCATCACTTCAAAGTTCAGAATATGCCCGTCCGCCACCAGCATATCGCCGGACTCAAGCCGGTTGTAATCCCGGCTCAGGTCATACAACACCTTATCATTGAGCCCTTTGTCTCCTTCCCGCCACCAGATCCACTGGTCATAGTGATAGGGAATCCAGTCTTTTGTGAGCCATCGTCGGTAGGTGACATCGGACAGGGGGATGATCCCCCGGCTTTCCATGACCATTTTTGACTGCCGGATAATCTCTAACATCGGCTTGCCCGCCACATTATAAGGAGACAGGACAATACCCAGGACAATCTTTTTCATCTCAGGGGTGATGGTGCGTTTACCCCGGAGGGCATAGCCCCGCCGATCCACCAGACACATGGGGTCCCAGCCGTTCTTCTTGAGCTTGGCCACATACTTGCCCACGGTCACCCCCCGGAGATCCACCCGGCCCACATGGGCGAAGACCGCCGGGAAAGTGCCCACATTGCCCAGGTTGTAGGCTTCAAAGAAGCTTTTCCGGGCTTTTCCTTTCTGCCCGTGGGGGGCCTGATCAATACAGGCCGCGTAGGCCTTGGCAAGTTCTGCCTTGGCATAAGCCTTGTCTTCCTGGGCCCGGTTGATGTCCAGCTCCTTTTTGGCTTCCAGGGTGGGGAGGGTGTTCTTCTTCTCCACCGGTACGGAGGTGGCCTTCAGGGCCAACTGAACGTCCGCCGGCAGCATGGCGGACAGGTACAGGCGGATCTTCCCGCCGGCGGCCGTGTTCTTGACCTCCCGGAAGACCCATTTTTCCTGTGTGGCCCGCCGCATGACCGTTCGAAGACTCACCGGTTCAACGGCGGACATCGCCTCATGGATAGTGTTTATGTTGGATTCAGGTTCCATGCGGCACCTATGACTTTAGATATTCTTCAATGGCACGGAGATATTCCAGGGCCTTTTTCCGCTTGAACTCACGCCAGCCGCTTTTCCGGTATATGTCCAGGATCTCTATTAATTTGGAGAACTGCTCGGAAAAATCTTCCGGGACCGATACTTCCTTGGTTATTTTCTCCTGGATTTCGCCTTTGTCTTCGTCGAGCTGGGCTTCGAGTATGGCCTGGACTACCTTGTTGACAGCCAGGGCGGTTACTTCACCATTGGTCATCTGGAGAACTGTTTTCCAGGCCTCCGCCTGCTGTTCTGAGCTTAAAAGGGTCAAGGGCCGGGCCTGGGCTTCATTTTTTGGGATGGCAAATCCTAAGGATACCTGGGCTAACCCCAGAGCAGAAGCAGCTTTATCCTGCTCATTCTCACTATCTGTGGTGGTATCGCCCACTCCACTCTCAACCGGCGATAAAATGTTGCCAATTGGCAACATTTTATCGTATGGGGCGCTCTCGACCGGTGGCAAAATGTTGCCAATTGGCAACATTTTATTGTAAGAAACTCTAATATTCTCAACAACGTCGTATGCCGCAATATAGCGGTGTGCATAAGCCCGGCTGATATCCCACTCCGCCTTAAGATAATCTTTCCACTGGGTGTACTTCCCCCGGTAAAGCCTGCCATCCCGGATTTCCTTCAAAGCCATACCCACCCTGAGAAATCCCTTCAGATCCTTCTCAATAACCGCTTCAAGCTCCGCCAGCCGTTTCGTTTCTTCCTTACTCATCACGCTTATTTCCATGTTTATCCCCTCCTGGCGGTAAGGGGCGATCTACCACCGATGGGGGCCTGGAAAAACCGCTCTATCGCTTTGGCTTGTCCGTTATAGGGCCGTTTCCTGGCAGCTTCTCTGGATTTATTAAGGCGCGAGCGGTATTCCTGGTGAAGATCTTCCGTAATCATAAAATTCTGTTCCATCTCATATCTCCTATTTAATAAGTTTAGCCGTGCAGAGCAGCTCAAGAGTAGCCAGATCATACATTTTCATGCTATCCCCTTCCGGGACATCACACACCACCTTACCTCTATACCCAATGAGACACTTATCCCCGTACCACTTCCCTTGGATGTGAACCCATCCGCGTCTGACTGTTCTAAGAATCATTGACTGCACCTTTTATTTTTCCTTCTCTAATGTGGTGATGTGCTTAACGCCGATATCCATATGAGGCGTGATTTCAAAGGACTCACCGCAGTGCTCGCATGTATATTCGGATACACGCTCGTCACTCGGCCTTCCCATATCCATATCTTCAATGGTTACAGATGCGTCAAAGTAATCTATTTCACTGTACTCACCACAACACGGACATATAAATTCGAGGGAATCATAAATATTAATAATTTGACTCATCGGGCCTCCTGTCTTTGGCATTTGATTTCTTTTTTGAGTTTATTAATTTCAACAATATGCTCTTCCAGCTTGCCCAGGGCCATCTGGCGAATCTCCGCCCCGGTGGCCACCTTTGCCCCCTCCGCTTCCACCATCACCCGGCCTGGCTCAAGGCTCTTTGTGATGTGGTGGATGGCGAACAGATAATACGCGGGGATGGGGTAGTGCGCTGGTTTTGAGAGGTAATTGTTCAGCATGTGAATGGTCAGGGGCTTGCGGCAGATACCCGCGTCCTTGCTTGCATCATCATGGTTCCGGCCAAAATATTTGTTAATTTCGTCCACCACCTGATCCCGGCTCAACCCGGATAAGCTGATGGCCTTTTTAACACCGGCGGCAAGTACCACGCACAGGTCAAACTCGTTTTCGGCCTGAGTTTGCCTGAAGGAGCCGGCGGCAACGATATCACCGATCCGCTTACGGTCCCGGACAACCTTTTCCAGCTTGCTGGGGAAGTCCCAGTCAAACTCCATCTGAGTGACTTTTTTAGATTGTTTTTTTGACATTGATTTCGCCTCCATTTAAAGATAAGGTAAAGCCAGGATGCAAGATGGACCTTGTAAACTTGCCCGATATGGCATACAACCATTTTTATCTGCGCTGGTTTCCTGGCAGGGAAGGCAGATAACGGGCACCAACAGGGTTCATGCCACCTCAGCCTGGCAGTCGTGGTCATACAAACCTTTGCCAAGCGGACGTCCGGTACGGGAGGGATTCTTTTTGATTTCCCAGACCTCATCCACCGGACGGCCGATGGCCCGGGCAACATGACACCGTACCCGGTGACTGACGGCTGTGTTTTGAACGACCTGGGCAATCATTGACCTGGATACGTTCAGATCCCTGGCCAGGCCCGCCATGGAGATATCTGCTTCAAACAGAGCTCTCTTGATTTCCTTCGGGGTCATGGTTTTGGCGTTTGATTTGGACTTGTTCATCACTTGCTCCTTTTTTTTAAGGGTTGTTGTAACTTTTTGTTGTTAATGCTTCCGTTAAGCCTGAATTAGAGATTAGGCTAAAAAAATAGCCATGTCAAGTCAAAAAGGCCAAATAAATGGCCAAAGGCATAAAAAAATGGTCGGTCAGAGTAAAAAAGACCCAGGCTTCGCAAATAGAGTCTTTGAATCGAGGCAAAAACTTCGCCTTAGCCAAATGCAATTGGCTAAAAAAATAGGCTCAAGCAAGGGTACTATACAAAACTATGAAGCAGGCACTCTGCCAAAAGGGGAGTATGCTATAAACCTCGCCAAGGTCTTCGATTGTTCAATTGATTGGTTATTAACTGGACTTGAAAGGGAGGAATCGTCCAAATTGGGTACAGGGGACACTCAACTTCCTAAAGTCATCATTGAGCACCAGGACATAATAAGAAAATTTGATGATCCGATATTGGGGAAAATGCTCAACGAGCATCTCATTGAAATCCAAGAGACAGACGAAACTCTTTTTCAGAGCGCAATCCAATCAATCAAAAGCCTTTTGGACGTGGCCAGGGCACTAAAAAACGCCAAAGGCCAGGTGGGTATCCGCCCCACAGATGAACTCATAAGAAAAGTTGAAGGGAACAAAGCCCGGGGGGGAAAGGAGGAGGGGGACACGGGGAAGGAAGGGACAAACGACCGGTAGAACCGGAATCAATCTACATACATTCAAAGGATACCGCCATCTGGGTGGATGCCACCGGCAAGATAAAGCAGGTAATCAACTCCACCCACCCAGACCCGACACAACTCATAGACCAGCATATCCAAAGTTTTTTCATGGATGACTTTGTAGAGACCTTTCAGTGCAGCTGCAAAGAGGTCATGGCCTGCGGGCAGCCCAAGAAGTTTTTCTGTCTCATCTGCTTCATGGGCCGGTTCCAGTTGAGGCGCTGCCGGATCATCAAGACGTCCAACGGTCTCCTGCTCCTCAACTACAAAATCAACCAGGTCAACGACTAACCGCTACCTTATTATAAAGGAACAAATATCCACCAATAATCAAGGAGGAAATAGTGACACCACAAATTCAAACTACCCTAAGACATAAAACATTTAATCAACCAGGTGGCCTGACTTGCTACCTTATTATAAGAGAACGCACAATCAACCTGCTAAAACCAATTTTCTAAAATTATTAAAAAAGGAGCTACACTATGAAAATGATCCGGGTAAATTCGAGCGCCATAAAACAAGCGAGGAAATGATGAAACATAGATACAGTTCATTGCTGAGGGAATATATTCAATCAGAACATCAAGAGCTCTTTCCAGGAAAACACAGCACAAAGGGACTCCTGGCAACACTTAGCGATTCAAAAGGCCTGGGAATGCTTCGAGATATCATATTCGAGCATTCCGCCCAGGCGTTTAAAGACACTCCAGATAAGGAACTGCATGGGTTGTTCGACAGTTATATCGACGATATCACCACAGACGGTGGGCCATGCTTCAAAACCCAGCTACCCATGAGCACACAAAAAAAGATGGCGGCGGATGTATGGAGACGTCTTCTCACGGCCAAGGCCAAGACAGACTATGATCTTCTGTTCAACCATGGCTTTGCGACATTGATGATCAGACTTGCAACCGCCCAGGCATACGAAACTTCCATCGAATGGGAAGTCTATATGCACCTCCAAATGGGCAACCTCATAAAGGCTGACAAGAATAAAGCTGAAGAAATCATGCAGCAATTGGAAGACTACCCTCTTGAGCCTCCGGTGACTTTATACCCATCCAACATTTTTGTGAAAATGGTCTCTGAGATCACCCATGAGATGCTCGGCTGTCTTTTACAATTGCCATACGTTGACATCCTGAAAACGCAGAGCGCGACCAATTCATAATGTACTGCCGAAGGCCCAGTCTAAAATTGTATTAGGTATAGACCTTGGTCAAAACTCTTTTATGTCCTAAAATTAGTTCACAAACGCTGTCATCACGTGTCATCACGCTATCGATAGCAAAAACGCTGACAGCCCTATAAATAAATGATATCCGCGTTTATACGACAAATTAAGAGCGTGATGACACGTGATGACAGCAAAAACCAAGGTTTTTTTGAGCCACAAAAACAAAAAACCCGCTAACAGCGGGCATATTGACGTCTTATACGTTATTTTTTAAAAAAACAAAATTCTCTGTTTACTTGCACCAAAAAGGCTATTTGGGACAATATTCGGCCATTTTCCTCTTTTCATTTTTAAGCCCTTTTTCTGCCTATTTTGGCGCCTGGGAACTGAGGCCAATACCATCAAGACCCCTGTCATAGCTCAATCTGGTGTCATCATAGTGCCAAAAAAAAACCGACCCAACCCCAATTGACAATATCCTCTGTTTATGTGCCCCCTCACAACCAGAATGGAATTGAAACCTTGAGAAAGGAACACTGATAAAATACGGTTGTGACTTTTAATCAGACCAGAATGGAATTGAAACACGGAATGAATTATAGCGAGGGGTATTATGTTTAATCTTTTAATCAGACCAGAATGGAATTGAAACCGCTATAATTCATTCCGTCCGGCAGTAACATAATTAATCTTTTAATCAGACCAGAATGGAATTGAAACAAGAGCGAAAAAGTAGACTTCACGGCTCTATATTCCTTTTAATCAGACCAGAATGGAATTGAAACAAATCTTTGAAATTCTTTTAAATATTCAACTACTTCTTTTAATCAGACCAGAATGGAATTGAAACAGAGCTTGCCGGCATGGTTGAAAGATCAATTGTTTCTTTTAATCAGACCAGAATGGAATTGAAACATTGTTTTATATAATGTTTTAACGGGAATTGTTTTTGCTTTTAATCAGACCAGAATGGAATTGAAACGCATACCCAGGTCCAAAACATCCTAAATCCATCCTGCTTTTAATCAGACCAGAATGGAATTGAAACCGGGCAACCCTGGATGCAGTCCTGTGATTCAACCACTTTTAATCAGACCAGAATGGAATTGAAACTTGGTAGTGTTTTACTTGCTTTTTCAACTTTATCAGGACTTTTAATCAGACCAGAATGGAATTGAAACTCAAAAGTATAAGCTGAAACAGTATTATAAAGCCCCACTTTTAATCAGACCAGAATGGAATTGAAACGTCGGAACGGTTTCATCAGTTGATAATATCTCATTCTTTTAATCAGACCAGAATGGAATTGAAACACCCTTTTCACAGGATAACGAAGCTGAGAAACATAAGCTTTTAATCAGACCAGAATGGAATTGAAACAACTCTATAAGACCGACGTTGTGGCTGTTGTTTCATCTTTTAATCAGACCAGAATGGAATTGAAACGTAAACTGAATTGACAAAGATTGTATATTTTGAGCATCTTTTAATCAGACCAGAATGGAATTGAAACGTTAACCGGGCTTTTTTTATTTCTCTGCAATTTCGGCTTTTAATCAGACCAGAATGGAATTGAAACGTGGTTGGGACAAAGGCAAGCTACGGGTAGAAAGCTTTTAATCAGACCAGAATGGAATTGAAACCACCGTAACTCATCATCATAAACTTCAATATCTGAACCCTTTTAATCAGACCAGAATGGAATTGAAACTGTAATCAATAGGTTTCACTTCAAAATTAAAACGTCTTTTAATCAGACCAGAATGGAATTGAAACTTTAATGATTCGTTCTTTTAGTTGTTCCATGCTCCCCTTTTAATCAGACCAGAATGGAATTGAAACTATAAAAAAGTGTAGAAAAGGAAATTAAGACATGAATCTTTTAATCAGACCAGAATGGAATTGAAACGCGTTTGGGCTGGGATAAGGGCAAACATGCGCATACCCTTTTAATCAGACCAGAATGGAATTGAAACTTGTTTTAAATCTTCAGCTACATACTTTAAGGATGGCTTTTAATCAGACCAGAATGGAATTGAAACTAACCTAAGCGGTATGTTATCAATTACCATTCGTTTCTTTTAATCAGACCAGAATGGAATTGAAACGAATATTTTAGCATTCCCAATTACCGGCATCTTCACATCTTTTAATCAGACCAGAATGGAATTGAAACCTTTGTTCGTGTTGAAGTTTTCAACCGCTTCGGCTACTTTTAATCAGACCAGAATGGAATTGAAACCAGCTTACACAGCGTTTACGCCGGTTTGCTTTTACTTTTAATCAGACCAGAATGGAATTGAAACGGCTATGCGGATCGGGACTGTGTTCTTTTAAACGGCTTTTAATCAGACCAGAATGGAATTGAAACGATAAAAGCCTTAGAAGATATTAATAATCCTGATTCCTTTTAATCAGACCAGAATGGAATTGAAACTAACTTACCCCCTGAAAATTAACATCATTCCTGATACTTTTAATCAGACCAGAATGGAATTGAAACTATTGCCCCCTGTCAGTTCCCACACTGACAGGGGGTTCTTTTAATCAGACCAGAATGGAATTGAAACGTATTTAAAGTTTAATGGCTCATCTGATTATGTGCACTTTTAATCAGACCAGAATGGAATTGAAACTATTAATTGCATTCGCAAGCGCTGTAAAATATTGACTCTTTTAATCAGACCAGAATGGAATTGAAACTATAAAGATTCGTATGGTAACGTTACTATTGGAGTTGCTTTTAATCAGACCAGAATGGAATTGAAACACGGGAGGATAAACAATGCAAGTAACTTATATCCACTTTTAATCAGACCAGAATGGAATTGAAACAATGATTAACAAAGGAGAAAATAAATAATGTTAAAACTTTTAATCAGACCAGAATGGAATTGAAACCATGTTCAATTATCTTATAAAAGATTAGTCGATAGAACTTTTAATCAGACCAGAATGGAATTGAAACAATGGTGTTGATGGATATGCGTTTTCAACTTGGGTACTTTTAATCAGACCAGAATGGAATTGAAACAAGCCTATCCTATCGCAAACTAACGTTACTTCAAAACTTTTAATCAGACCAGAATGGAATTGAAACTTTCGAGATCGTCTGTATCAATGCAATAGCAAACTCTCTTTTAATCAGACCAGAATGGAATTGAAACGTTCTTAGTTTCCCGCAATGTGCACAATCTTTTTTCACTTTTAATCAGACCAGAATGGAATTGAAACACCTTTGATAGTCTCCGTGCTCACTCCTGTAGCAGGCTTTTAATCAGACCAGAATGGAATTGAAACATAGCCCTCTGTCCCGGTTCCATTTAATGATTCGTCTTTTAATCAGACCAGAATGGAATTGAAACTGCTGAAGAGCTCTTAAAGCTCTTAGGTGATGATGCTTTTAATCAGACCAGAATGGAATTGAAACTAATTGTAATGGCGTGCTCATTAATCTGAACTTGACTTTTAATCAGACCAGAATGGAATTGAAACTGAAAAAGATTGCCTTGAATATCCGGCATAATCGGCTTTTAATCAGACCAGAATGGAATTGAAACTCTTTCTCTGCATAGTGAGGTTTTAACTCTTCTGGCTTTTAATCAGACCAGAATGGAATTGAAACGAATTTGCCAAAACTCCCAGCATGGCGGAGGTCTGCTTTTAATCAGACCAGAATGGAATTGAAACCAGGTGGTTTTATTACATACGCTGCAAAAAAGTTGACTTTTAATCAGACCAGAATGGAATTGAAACTCTACACCATCTCTTGCACGAGCTGCATTAATAGCTCTTTTAATCAGACCAGAATGGAATTGAAACCACAATTGAGCAAGAGATTGAAGCAATTAACGAAGATCTTTTAATCAGACCAGAATGGAATTGAAACATTCTTTAGAATATCCGCTGTGGTTTCCTGGATGGCTTTTAATCAGACCAGAATGGAATTGAAACGATTGTGGTGTAATCGTTATTACAGCACACTTAAAGCTTTTAATCAGACCAGAATGGAATTGAAACTCTTTTGGCTGAGTAACATCCCACCACATCGCCTGCTTTTAATCAGACCAGAATGGAATTGAAACTAGGAGAACAGTGGGCAGAACCCTTTTCTATGGACTTTTAATCAGACCAGAATGGAATTGAAACTTGAGATATGTGTATAATTTATTTCTGAAGCTTCATTCTTTTAATCAGACCAGAATGGAATTGAAACGGGTATAGGTTGCTCCGGTATTCAGGGTTTTAAAATCTTTTAATCAGACCAGAATGGAATTGAAACGACCCTTTCTTACCCAGGTTTGCTTTGCGATCATACTTTTAATCAGACCAGAATGGAATTGAAACTCAGCACCATTTGAATTAATCCAGGGAGTAACCCGCTTTTAATCAGACCAGAATGGAATTGAAACTTATTTGTGAATTGCCCCCCTGGTTAGATAACCCACTTTTAATCAGACCAGAATGGAATTGAAACAGATTTTGAACAAATTTTCAATAATTTTGTAATTTCCCTTTTAATCAGACCAGAATGGAATTGAAACTCTGGTGCTCAGAAACAGACACCAATTATCTCGAAGACTTTTAATCAGACCAGAATGGAATTGAAACCAGATCATCGCCCATCTGCTTTGCAGCGTTTATCTCTTCTTTTAATCAGACCAGAATGGAATTGAAACACCACTCACCAGAACCGTCGGCAAAGTCTTGGTTTCCTTTTAATCAGACCAGAATGGAATTGAAACCGCTTTTAAAAGACTGGCCCAGCATTGACACTGTTGTCTTTTAATCAGACCAGAATGGAATTGAAACCTAAAAATACACAAGTGGACGTTATTGTTGTGAACGACTTTTAATCAGACCAGAATGGAATTGAAACTTCAATATATGGGAGGCCTGCCGCCGCAACTTCCTACTTTTAATCAGACCAGAATGGAATTGAAACAAGCACACCTCCCTGAAAGCGCAAAACTTGCTTTCACTTTTAATCAGACCAGAATGGAATTGAAACCTTTTTGTTGTGTGGATAGTCCCCGCCATGGCGACTCTTTTAATCAGACCAGAATGGAATTGAAACATTCAAGGCGCATCCTTGCGGCGTCGTTTTCATCACCCTTTTAATCAGACCAGAATGGAATTGAAACTCAATCATGAGTGGCTATACCGCACAGCAGGCGGCCTTTTAATCAGACCAGAATGGAATTGAAACTTGGCCCTTAACCTGTTCATCCCATCAATAATTTTATCTTTTAATCAGACCAGAATGGAATTGAAACTGGTTAATGCCATAACGCTTGTTTCTTGTTACCCTCTTTTAATCAGACCAGAATGGAATTGAAACTTAATCGCCCGGGAGTCAAGCAACACCTCTAAGCCCTTTTAATCAGACCAGAATGGAATTGAAACGCCGATATTCTGTTGCTGTTATGCCTAAAAGTCGGCTTTTAATCAGACCAGAATGGAATTGAAACAAATGTCTCTAATCGGGTCAATATCACCAGGTTCAATTCTTTTAATCAGACCAGAATGGAATTGAAACTGGCGACCGTAAATACCCGGATCAGGGCCATGGTGGAGCTTTTAATCAGACCAGAATGGAATTGAAACTGTATTCGATGATATGTTTCTGTTTCTTTGTTGCAATCCTTTTAATCAGACCAGAATGGAATTGAAACATGAATGGCGGTAAATTTTTCAAAAGCTTTCTGGAACTTTTAATCAGACCAGAATGGAATTGAAACATGGGAAAAAGCAAAAGAACTTAGTGCAGCCTACCCTTTTAATCAGACCAGAATGGAATTGAAACTGCTCCAGAAGGGAGATGTGCAGTTTAAGGATTTTGCTTTTAATCAGACCAGAATGGAATTGAAACTTGAACATACAAAAACATTATTGATACCTGGTTCATCTTTTAATCAGACCAGAATGGAATTGAAACTTAACAATGTATGATGATGATAATGTCGTAACATCACTTTTAATCAGACCAGAATGGAATTGAAACAAATATTGGACAGAAGACAGGAACTATCGAGGGAAAACTTTTAATCAGACCAGAATGGAATTGAAACCTTTTTCAGCTTTATCAGCGCCTAACTTCTCCTGCACTTTTAATCAGACCAGAATGGAATTGAAACGGGCTTTAAGCTGTTTGCGTAACTCTGCGGAAGCTCCTTTTAATCAGACCAGAATGGAATTGAAACTCTTGAGAAATGTAAGGAAGTGGATGCCACTGCAACTTTTAATCAGACCAGAATGGAATTGAAACATATAATCATCACGGGTCAGGGCGGGCGTTAAAACACTTTTAATCAGACCAGAATGGAATTGAAACCCAGCCAGATACTCAACGGCTGTATGCAAAAGCGGCTTTTAATCAGACCAGAATGGAATTGAAACTTATTTGTGAATTGCCCCCCTGGTTAGATAACCCACTTTTAATCAGACCAGAATGGAATTGAAACTTGTGATGGTTTGGGCGATATCGGTTGTGCTGGTTGCCTTTTAATCAGACCAGAATGGAATTGAAACCTCCCAGATGTGATGCCGGGATATTTTCTTTATCACTTTTAATCAGACCAGAATGGAATTGAAACACGTTTGCCAGGTTATCAAAGAGACGGCCACAATTCTTTTAATCAGACCAGAATGGAATTGAAACAAATTAACAACATGGGATGCTTTTTTCGTGACTGCTCTTTTAATCAGACCAGAATGGAATTGAAACTGTTATCTTCTTGAACGCCAATCCAGTCAATTCGCCTTTTAATCAGACCAGAATGGAATTGAAACGGTTACGGATAATATTTTTATTAATATCTGTAGTGGCTTTTAATCAGACCAGAATGGAATTGAAACATAGACTGTTGTGTATCTATATCCAGCCTTTTTTGCCTTTTAATCAGACCAGAATGGAATTGAAACTGCTATTAAGCTTGAAAACGATTTAAAGGCCATGGCTTTTAATCAGACCAGAATGGAATTGAAACGTCTCTAAAAAGAGAGATAGTATGAGTTTGTCCGTCTTTTAATCAGACCAGAATGGAATTGAAACAAGATTTGAATTTTGCTTTTGTGATCTCACCATTGACTTTTAATCAGACCAGAATGGAATTGAAACTTGAAAATCGCAAGGCGGGCAAAGCTAAGCCCACTTTTAATCAGACCAGAATGGAATTGAAACGGATTAATGTATCGTTTCTGCTCCGTCTCAAAACCACTTTTAATCAGACCAGAATGGAATTGAAACTTTTCCTTGAAACTTTGCAAAGGCATCAGCTTTTAACCTTTTAATCAGACCAGAATGGAATTGAAACGCTTGTTTTAATAGAATTAAATCAGAAACTGAAGCACTTTTAATCAGACCAGAATGGAATTGAAACACAGGCGGAGCCGGGCTGGCAGATATTGAACATGGCTTTTAATCAGACCAGAATGGAATTGAAACAATACGTAATAAATAAGTATGAAAAAGAAAAGAATTTACTTTTAATCAGACCAGAATGGAATTGAAACACATAAAGATTAACCAGGCTGTCAACATTATTTTGACTCTTTTAATCAGACCAGAATGGAATTGAAACCACCTATTTAAGCTCAAAAGACAGAAAAGAACTCGCAACTTTTAATCAGACCAGAATGGAATTGAAACACAACCAACCAGTCCCCGACTCAACGGATGATCAGGGCTTTTAATCAGACCAGAATGGAATTGAAACTTTACCGTGAAACAGCTAATTAAAAAAAAGTTGTTGCTTTTAATCAGACCAGAATGGAATTGAAACTGTAACAAAGAGTGCGATGGCTACAATAGAACGTGCTTTTAATCAGACCAGAATGGAATTGAAACCAGGATTAAAAGCTTTTTGTAAATTTGGCAATTTTGCTTTTAATCAGACCAGAATGGAATTGAAACAAATAAAAATGTTGACAAACTTTTTTTACCGGTTTCTTTTAATCAGACCAGAATGGAATTGAAACACCGCCCCGGTTCGCCGGGGCACTAAAAAAGGAGAAACTTTTAATCAGACCAGAATGGAATTGAAACATGCAAAACCGCCAAAGTTGTGTATGCAGTCCCACGCTTTTAATCAGACCAGAATGGAATTGAAACAAGGGTTGAGAAACTCCGTAGCACCTTTCCTGGACCTTTTAATCAGACCAGAATGGAATTGAAACGTTTTTCGGCCTCAGGATCATAGTCTTGCCTCTCATACTTTTAATCAGACCAGAATGGAATTGAAACTCGCCAAAAAAATCGGCATAAGCTACACGTACGCCGCTTTTAATCAGACCAGAATGGAATTGAAACAATCTTTTTGGTTATACTCACCTCCTGCCGTCTTGACTTTTAATCAGACCAGAATGGAATTGAAACAAAAGATTTGGCTGTGGCTACCGATCAAAAACCGTTCTTTTAATCAGACCAGAATGGAATTGAAACTTTCTCTTTAAACTTTGCAAAGGCATCAGCTTTTAATCTTTTAATCAGACCAGAATGGAATTGAAACGGAGCCTTGGAACAGGGGGCATCATGCAGACAGACTCTTTTAATCAGACCAGAATGGAATTGAAACTTGCAAATTGCTTATGCTTTCAGAAGGGAATGCTATCTTTTAATCAGACCAGAATGGAATTGAAACCCACGAACAAAAGAGGAGAAAACATGCTAAAAAAAACTTTTAATCAGACCAGAATGGAATTGAAACCAACAAAACAAATCACCTTATCAAACTGGAAACATACTTTTAATCAGACCAGAATGGAATTGAAACAACAATCCCTGTTTTCTGCTTGTTCTTCCATCCTTGACTTTTAATCAGACCAGAATGGAATTGAAACTAATTACCCTTCTTTACGCACGTTCTCTCTTCCCATCTTTTAATCAGACCAGAATGGAATTGAAACTAAATTGAACGTGAACTCTTATCTACAAAAAAGAGGACTTTTAATCAGACCAGAATGGAATTGAAACTTTTTTATCTTCTCCTCCCGCCTCTTCTCCCGATACTTTTAATCAGACCAGAATGGAATTGAAACGCACAAATAACCGGCGCAACAAGCAGTTATGCTCGAACTTTTAATCAGACCAGAATGGAATTGAAACATCCAGTCGATTCGCTCTTCGTACTGATTCTTTTGACCGCTTTTAATCAGACCAGAATGGAATTGAAACTTCTGCCCGTATTGATCTTGAGTTTCAGGATCAAAACTTTTAATCAGACCAGAATGGAATTGAAACTTGTTTTCGGATATAACCATTCCAGATATGAAATACTTTTAATCAGACCAGAATGGAATTGAAACCCCGGAAATGGATGATAGGGCGGAGTTGTTCAGGGGGACTTTTAATCAGACCAGAATGGAATTGAAACCCTGAATTTCGAGGGAAGTCATCAGACCCGGCTTGAACTTTTAATCAGACCAGAATGGAATTGAAACTTTTTCTTTAAACTTTGCAAAGGCATCAGCTTTTAACCTTTTAATCAGACCAGAATGGAATTGAAACTTTTATAGCCCCGGATAAATTCAAGCCTGAAGGTGAGCTTTTAATCAGACCAGAATGGAATTGAAACTTGCACGATATGTAAAGCAAGCATCATATACTCTTTCTTTTAATCAGACCAGAATGGAATTGAAACAAAATCACAGAACGGAGTGCAGCCTTTTACTCATACTTTTAATCAGACCAGAATGGAATTGAAACTTCATCCTGAAGCTTTTTGATATTTTCTTTTTCTGCTTTTAATCAGACCAGAATGGAATTGAAACTGAATGATAATATTCTTTCCGCATTCGGTTTCTATTCTTTTAATCAGACCAGAATGGAATTGAAACATTGCCTTTGCTGGCTCCCTGGGGTTAGAATTGTTTCCTTTTAATCAGACCAGAATGGAATTGAAACATACAAAATTTGTAGGGATTGATGCAGCCCTCCAGCTTTTAATCAGACCAGAATGGAATTGAAACATAAAATACGGTTGTGATTTTAAACGTGGATATTGGCTTTTAATCAGACCAGAATGGAATTGAAACCAAAGTCTTTAAAAGCCGTACAAGCCGAAAATTTAAACTTTTAATCAGACCAGAATGGAATTGAAACGTAACAATAACTCGGTGGGAAAAAGTAAAAGACGGAGCTTTTAATCAGACCAGAATGGAATTGAAACGCCGGTACCGTTTCATCAGTTGATAATATTTCATTTCTTTTAATCAGACCAGGATGGAATTGAACCAAACTCCACCTTATTTTTCACATTCAATTGACAAACTTACTTTTTTTCCAAATTATTCTGCCCAGGTTTTTATCAGATTATTTTGACTAACTGCCATGAGGCAGAGCTGATGTTTGGCCGTGGC
>Ga0114934_10000902_pt1 | contig 19269 bp, 15 predicted proteins | sample 4SBtaG_2_FD_99695 | JGI IMG/M metagenome (GOLD analysis project Ga0114934, IMG submission 99695) | Deep subsurface microbial communities from Kolumbo volcano to uncover new lineages of life (NeLLi) - 4SBTROV10_white metaG | ecosystem: Environmental > Aquatic > Marine > Volcanic ...
AGTTTCTTTGTATTCGCCAAATTTATGTTGATAGTTTTTAATGTAATCGTTAATAATTTTTTCGTCGGGAGTGATTTTATACATCAACGATGAAATTGTATTGTCAATTTCTACATCAATTGCAGGAATGTTTGCTATGTCAAAAAAGAAAGTAAAATCATCTGGAATTTCCCAATTGGCAACATTTTGTTTTGTTTTTGATGTCAATGGTTCACCAAAAAGTTTTAATTCATTATCTGCAATATAATCGGTTAACTTTTCAGAGAGTAATTTGTGCACTTCTTCTACTATGACTGATTTTCCGTAGCGTTGTATCATAACAGTCATTGGAATATTACCTTTTCTAAAACCGGGTAAATTTATTTTCTTTCTTAAGTCACGCAATGCTTTGTCAACTCGTTCGGTATAATCATCTTTTTTAATGTCAACTTGGATAATACCATTAAGTTCATCTACTTTTTCAACAGAAATTTTCATTTTCAATTATTTTTAATTGTTAAAAAACCGCTTCTCTCATATTAAAAAAGAAGCGGCATAAAATACGGATGAAGGGACTCGAACCCCCACGCCTTTCGGCACTAGATCCTAAGTCTAGCGCGGCTACCAATTACGCCACATCCGCTTAAGAGCGGCAAAGATAATTAACTTTTTTTTTGCTAGTTAAAAAAATTTAATAATTTTGACACAAAAAAATAGAAGTATGAGAAATTTATTAATTCTTTTCTTGGTATTATATTCAGGTGTCTCATTTGGACAGAATGTTGTAAATCAAACGAAATCAGACAGTAATAAGGTTAAGTGGCAAGCTGCATTGCTCAAAGAAAAAGAACTGTCAAAAAAAGATTCAATTAAATGTAATGTACAATGGGCTTCTAAAGTATTGGATTATTCATCACAATATAGTAAAACTAAGAAATCAGCTAAAATGGTTTTAGGTCGTCCTAATGTTTTGCCGCGTGGTGGTGATGCTAATACAGCTTGGGCAGTGAAAGCTAAAAATGGACAAGAGTTAGCACAGCCTGCTTTTATTAAAGTTGGATTTGAAAAGCCTATGATTATTCAGCAAGTTGCTATAGCAGAGAGCTTTAATGCAGGGGCTATAACCGAAGTCACAATTTATGGTACTAAAAAAGGACAAGAACAATCGATTTATAAGGGACAAGCAGCTGCCGCAAAGAAGAATGCAAGAATGTTTAATATCTTTTTACCTAAATTAACAGAATTTTATGTGGCTTCTATTTTGGTGAAGTTAGATCCTGTTAAAGTCCCCGGATGGAACGAGATTGATGCGATAGGTATTTCCGATTGTGTAAAGGACACAATAGTGGCAAAAATTAATGTGGTACCTAATTTAAAATTTTCTTCAAAGCCGGAAAGGTTGTCAACGAATATAAATTCTATTTATGACGAAGTAGCGCCAATGATTTCACCCGATGGTAAAACGCTCTATTTTGACCGTAAGAATCATCCCGAGAATGCCGGTGGATTCAATGATGTAGATGATATTTGGTATGCTACAGATCAAGATGGAAAATGGTCAGTAGCTAAAAATGTAGGATACCCATTAAATAATAAATATAGCAATTTTGTGCAGTCTATTACACCCGATGGCAATAGCTTATTACTTGGCAATATCTACAATAAAGATGGTAGTATGAATGCCGGTGTTTCTATAACTTATAGGACGCGTACCGGATGGGCATTTCCTGAAGAGCAGTATATTGATGATTTCTATAATCAGAGTCCTTATGCCAATTATTTTTTATCCAATGACGGAAGGGAAATTATTATGGCTATTCAACGAAAAGATAGTCGTGGTGGATTGGATTTATATGTTAGTTTTCTGAAAGGTGAAAATTCATGGACAAAACCTAAAAATCTGGGTCCTACTATTAATACTTATGTGAATGATTATAGTCCTTTTTTGGCAGCTGACGGGGTTACTTTCTATTATTCTACATCGGGATACCCCGGTTATGGTGAGGAAGATATTTTTATGACTAAACGATTGGATGATACATGGGAAAATTGGTCAGAACCTCAAAACTTGGGACCACAAATAAATTCAGATAAGTCAGATACAAAATATAATATTCCTGCATCGGGTGAATATGCTTATTATTCCTCTGTGAAAGGTTCAATTGGAAAAAATGATATTTTTAGAATTAAATTACCTCAGAAAGTTAAACCGAATCCTGTTGTTTTGATTTCAGGAAAAGTGTTTAATGATAAAACAAATGAACCGGTAGATGCACGGATTATTGTCGAAGAACTTCCGGACGGTAAAGAAGTAGCTGTTGCTCGTACTGATCCTAAAACAGGAAAGTTTAAAATTATTTTGCCGGCAGGGAAAAAATATGGTTTTCGTGCTATTGCGCTTGGATTCTTTGAAGTTGACAAAAATATGGATTTGACAGATGTTGACAAATATACTGAGATTGATGATGATGTTATGAGAGTCTCACCTATTGAAGTTGGGTCAGTAGTTCGTTTAAACAATATTTTCTTTGAGTTTGCCAAAGCAACATTGAAGCCTGAATCATTCCCGGAGTTAGACAGAACAGTGAAGTTTTTGAAAGAAAATAAAACTTTAGAGCTGGAAATTGCAGGGCATACCGATAATGTAGGTAGTGATGCTACAAACCTAAAATTATCTCAGGAAAGAGCACAATCTGTTGTGACTTATTTAGTAGAACATGGCATTGATAAAACACGATTGATTGCCAAAGGATATGGTGAATCCAGACCAATAGCTTTTAATAATACGGAAGCCGGTAGAGCTAAGAATCGCCGTGTAGAATTTAAGGTGCTGAAAAAATAAGTGTGATTGCACGCTGTATTATTTGAAATTTTATATCAAGTTGCGTTCAATCCTGCCTGTTGCCAGGCAAGCTTACAATGTTAAATATATTTATTTCAATTTTATTATAATTTAACAGACTCTAAGTAGAAAGCACTTCAGTACTTTGTATTAAAGACACGCCAAGTTGTGCTATCAAACGCAAATAATTCTAACAAATTTTTCGATAACAGTTATTGTTTATAGGAAAACAATAACTTTGTGCCAAATTTGTTAGTATGGACATTATTCTCAGTGGTATTAGACCAACCGGACATCTTCATTTAGGCAACTATTTTGGAGCAGTACAAAATTTTATTGAATTGCAAAATGCCCATAAATGTTTTTTCTTTATTGCAGATTATCATTCATTAACAACACATCCTGATTCCGGCGATTTAAAAGACAGGGTTAAAAATGTGATAGTGGAATATCTTGCTGCCGGCTTAGACCCTGAAAAAGCTGTTTTGTATGTTCAGAGCGATGTAGAAGAAGTTACCGAACTGTATTTATTACTCAATATGTTTGCCTACAAAGGCGAATTGGAACGCACCGCTTCGTTTAAGGACAAAGCCCGTACGCAAACGAACAATATCAATGCCGGCTTATTGACATATCCTGTTTTAATGGCAGCTGATGTTTTAATTCATAGAGCAAAAAAAGTGCCGGTGGGAAAAGACCAAGAACAGCATTTGGAAATGGCTCGCAATTTTGCCAAACGGTTTAATAATTTCTATGGCGTTAAGTTTTTTCCTGAACCCGAAGCCTATAATTTTGGCAGACCTTTGGTGAAAGTTCCCGGATTAGACGGAAGCGGCAAAATGGGTAAAAGTGATAATAATGGTATTTTCCTTTACGAAGATGAAAAATCAATTCGTAAAAAAGTGATGCGTGCTGTTACTGATTCAGGTCCTACACAAAAGAATCAGGAAATGTCAGAACCGGTAAAAAATATTTTCTCATTAATGAAATTGGTTTCTACACCGGATACTGTTGATTTCTTTACAGAAAAATACAATACCATGGCAATTCGCTATGGTGATTTAAAAAAACAGTTAGCAGAAGATATTATTCAGTTCACGAAACCAATTCGTGAAAAAATTTTACTACTCTCATCCGATGATGTCTATATCAAAAAAGTATTGAAAGCAGGTGCCGAAAAAGCAAAAATATCTGCACAAGAAACAGTTAAACAAGTTAGAGACATTATTGGTTTTATGAATAATGCAAGATAATCTGCTTTTTTTAGTTAACAAATTGTTATTAAAATTTTAAGAAAACAGTTTATTTTTCCGTAAATTTTTTTTTTCTTTACTAAAAATATTTTTCATTTTCAGATGATTGAAAACTACATAGTTGAACTTTTATTTGAACAAGAATGTGTCATCATTCCGGGTTTTGGCGGGTTTGTCATTAATTACCATCCTGCACATTATGATGAAAAGAAAAACATTTTTTATCCGCCACAACACAAAGTAGGCTTCAATGTACAACTCAAAACCAACGACGGGCTTTTATTTAATACTTTGATGAAACGGGAACACATCTCGTTTGAGCAAGCACGCCAAAAAGTAGCCAATTATGTTGATGAGGTTAATAATCGACTAGGGAAAAAAGAAACGGTTAAAATCAGCAATTTAGGTAGCTTTACTTTAAAGCATCAGTTAATTTTTTCACCGGATAAGCAAGTTAATTTCTTAGCTAATGTTTACGGACTGGACGCCGTATTAATTTCGCCAATAAAGAAAATTATTGCGCCACCGCCTAAACACATTCCTATTGTCAACTCAGCCGGAAATTATCGTAAATGGTTGGTTGCTGCCAGTTTCCTTTTATCACTTCTGTTGATACCCCACGGATTTTTAAATTCCTCGAAATACCAATCACAAAGCAATCTTGGTTTTAATTTCACGACAAAATACCTTAATGTGCCTCTGGAAAATCTTTTAGCTAACTACCCGGCACTTTCCTTACTATCGTCACAAATTGATAAACTTTCAGAAAAAAAGTCTGCTTTAAATCCGCTAACAAAAATAAAAAGCACCGCTGAGATAGTTAAAGCAATAAAAAAGGAAACCATTTTTCCCGTCACTAAAAACGCTGCACCAATAAAAGAAACAGTGATATCTAACGCAAAGCAGCCCTCAAAAAAGGTGAAACCTGAACAAAAGAATAAAGAAATTACTTTCAATGCTATTCCCAAAAATAGTTTTTGCTTAATCATCGGAAGCTTTAAGAATAAACACAATGCTGAACGATTTTTCAAGAAAAAACAAAAAGATTTTTCCAATGCAATTTGCTTCCATTATAATGGTTTTTATCGCATTACTTCCGATGTATTTGTTAAAAAATCGGATGCCTCTAAAAAAATGAAAATACTTAAAAGCAAAGGCATTTCTTCCTGGGTCATGAAATATTAAGGGAAGCACACCCCTTAAGTTTTTTATTGTAACTTTTTTATTTTTTATTCGTATATAGCTTTTGAATTAAAACTTATAATATGCGAAAAACTACATTTTTAATTTTATTTACTGTCATTAGTCTTTGGTCAAATGCTCAAGTAAGCTACCACCTTTTTAATTTACAAGGAGTTGAAATTACTAATGATACAGTTACTGTCAACGGTTCTGTTTCTGATAATGAAGTTTACTTTTATGCCCATATAAAAAACAACACTTCATCAAGTAAAACAACTGTTTGCAAAAAAACCGTATTATCAACTGATGGTACTAGTATGAATATGTTTTGTTTCGGTTCCAACTGCTATTCGGGTAATACATCCAATCCTGTAACCATAGGTGCCGGTGTAACAGATACTACTTTCGATGGATATGTTTTCCCTTCAGGCGTTGAGGGTGTTACAAGTGTATTATATACATTCTATAACAACCAGGATATGGCAGACAGTATTAATGTACTGGTAAATTATAATTTGCAAAACACATCAGCAATTACAGCTAACAATATAATTAATACATCCTTAGGAAACCCATATCCATTGCCTGCCAATGCGTATGTTCAATTTAACTATTCACTAAAACAGGGGGATATTGCAGCCGTTATTTTTTATGATATTTTGGGTACAGAAGTTTCAAGACATTTTTTGTCTTCTGGCTTAAACCAAGTTAAAATAAATACTACCGAATTTAAAACAGGTGTTTTTGTTTATGCATTAATTGTAAATGGTAAAAAAACTAAAATGGGACGCTTAATGGTTAAACACTGATATTTAAAATATCAGTAATAAAAAAAAGCTGCCAATTGGCAGCTTTTTTCTTATACTTAGAATAGTTTGATTATACTATACCTTGAGCTAACATAGAATCAGCAACTTTTACAAAGCCACCAATGTTTGCACCGTTAACATAGTTAGTGAAACCGTCTTTTTGTTTACCATATTTAACACAGTTTGCATGAATATCTTTCATGATGTTGTGTAATTTAGTATCAACTTCTTCACTAGTCCATGATAACCTTTGTGAATTTTGGCTCATCTCTAATCCGGATACTGCTACACCACCTGCATTTGCAGCTTTACCAGGTCCATAAAGAATTTTATTTTCCAGATAAACATTGATAGCATCAATGTTTGATGGCATGTTAGCACCTTCGGTTACACAGTAGCAACCGTTTTTAACCAATGATTTAGCATCTTCGCCGTTAATTTCATTTTGAGTGGCACATGGAAGAGCAACATCACATTTGATGCCCCATGGTCTTTTACCTTCATAATAATCAACACCATATTTGTCAGCATATTCTTTAATACGGCCTCTCTTAACAGTTTTTAAATTAATTACAAAAGCTAATTTTTCTGCATCAATACCAGCTGGGTCATAAATGAATCCGTTAGAGTCAGAAAGTGTAACAACTTTACCACCAAGTTGAGTAACTTTTTCTGTAGCATATTGAGCCACATTACCAGAACCTGAAATAACAACTGTTTTTCCTTTGAAAGAATCATCACGTGTTTTTAACATTTCATTTGCAAAATAAACTGCACCGTAACCGGTAGCTTCAGGACGAATAAGAGAACCACCCCATTCAAGACCTTTTCCTGTTAAAACACCTGTAAATTCATTCCGTAATCTTTTGTATTGGCCAAATAAGAAACCAATTTCACGACCACCAACATTGATATCACCGGCAGGAACGTCAGTGTCAGGACCAATGTGACGAAATAATTCTGTCATAAAGCTTTGGCAAAAACGCATTACTTCATTATCAGATTTTCCTTTTGGTTCAAAATCAGAACCACCTTTTGAACCACCCATAGGAAGTGTAGTAAGAGAATTTTTTAATACTTGTTCAAAAGCTAAAAATTTTAAGATTCCAAGATAAACAGTTGGGTGAAAACGCAAACCACCTTTGTAAGGTCCAATAGCGCTGTTCATTTGAATTCTGAATCCACGGTTAATTTGAACATCACCTTTGTCATCCATCCATGGTACACGGAACATAACAACACGTTCAGGTTCTGCCATTCTTTCTAAAATTTTTGCTTCTTTGTATTGAGGATGCTCTTCGATATAAGGAATTACCGATTGGGCAACTTCGTAAACTGCTTGATGAAATTCTTTTTCACCAGGATTCTTGGCTTCTATCTTTGCCATGAATTCGTCAAGTACACTTTTATAAGCTGTTTCCATAATAATTTAGATTAATTTAATAGCAGCAATATTAAGCCTTTATAACAACATAAAGAATGCTTTTTTTTATGTTATAAAATATATTTTATGTCAAGTACGAGGTACTACAAAGGTTATGTTCTAAAATGTTTAGAAATCAATAGATTAGACTACAGTATTTATTAAGTGCTTGTTAAGAAATAACCGTATCATTTTGATTTGTTCTTTTACTTATTTTCATCGTTATAAAAGTTTTAAATTCACCCCGTGAAATTGCAATGCATATATTTTATAGGGTAAACTGTGGCTATTCGCAACTTTTATGCCTTGAAAATTAAAAAAATAACTGCGTCAATTCTGTAAACTTTATTTCTTAACAAACACGAAGGATATTAAAAATATCTTTTGTTAGTTCGGTATGACATTACAGATAGGCATTAATCACTTCAAAATCCCAAGATGTTACCACGATAAATTTTCTTTATTCAAAAAACTTTCGATGCCGCGTTTACAGTCGGTGTTTTCCCGACCTTGCGCATTTAATTTGGCAGCATATTCCAAGGCATCTTGAAATGAGTAATTTTGAACATTGGCTATTAGTTGTTTAGTATTTGCCAGCGATTGTTCCGATGTGGTTGCACATAGTTTTATGGCAAAATCATTAACCACCTTTTCAATATTTTTTTTATCGACAACTTGATTTACCAAAAAATATTTTTCCATTGTGCCGGCATCAAACAAGCTGCCTGTTAGTAATAATTTTTTAGCAAGTGCCTCACCTATTTTTCTGATAATAAAAACACTAATTATGGCAGGTATAAAACCGATTTTTACTTCTGTAAAGCCAAATTTTGCTTCGGGAACAGCATATATAAAGTCACATACAGCGGCTAATCCACCCCCGCCGGCAATGGCATGACCTTCGACTTGAGCAATAACCACCTTTTTATGTGTATAAATTTGTTGGAACAGTTGCATTAAATTGCGAGAATCGGCAAGATTTTCCTCAAACGAATTATTTTGGAGTTGTTGCAGATAAGCTAAGTCGGCACCCGCACAAAAAGCATCACCGTTAGCACGAAGGACAATAACTTTTACAGCTTCGTCGTTTTCAGCACGGGTAAACGCATTGCGAAGCAATTGCACCATTTCTTCATTCAAGGCGTTACGCTTTTCGGGACGATTTAGTGTAATGTAGCCGACTCGATTATTGACTTCGTATAAAACTTTACTTTCCATTTTTTTGATAGTAACTTTTTAGATAATCATCAAAATACATCGTGATTTTATCCATTAGATGGATACGGTCGTAACCACGAACATTATGTTCTGATCGTGGATAAATAAAATAATCAACAGGCACATTCATTTTGACACATTCACGGATAAATCGCAAACTATTTTGCCAAACGACTGTTTTATCTATTGCCCCATGGATAATTAATAATTTTCTACCTTTTAGTGTTTTTATCTTATCATCATTTAGCAGGGAAGTTGATTTGTAGCCGTCAGGATTTTCTTGTGGCATATCCATATATCGTTCTCCATACATTACTTCATAGTATTTCCAGTCAATAACGGGACCACCGGCAACCCCTACTTTAAAAACTTTTGGATAATTTAACATTAACGATGTGGTCATAAATCCACCGAAGCTCCACCCAAATACACCAATACGATTGGTATCAACATAACTCAGTGATTTTAGATATTTTACACCTTCCATCTGATCGCTCATTTCGGTTTTTCCCAGCTGACGATGAATGATACTTTCAAATTCAAATCCACGGTTTTCAGAACCCCGATTATCAACTGTGAAACAGATATAACCTTTTTGTGCCATATAATATAGCCACATTTGTGCACCGCCCAACCATGAATTAGTAATTAACTGTGCATGTGGTCCGCCATAAACATAAATGATAACAGGATATTTTTTTGCTTTATTCATATGCGGTGGCGTAATAATACGAGAATATAAATCCTCCTTGCCGTCTGCGTCTTTGATTGTGAAAATGGTCGCTTTTGGCATATCGTATTCTTTTAATGGATCTGCTGCCGTTAAAAGATTTTTGATGACTTTGCCTTGCAAGTCCACAATATTATATTCTCGTGGAACTTTTACACTACTATAACTATCTATGAAATATTTACCTTCTTGGCCGATAGCAACATGATGTGTTCCGGGTTTTTTGGTTATGCAATGCATTTCTGTGGTGGTAAGATTAGCATAATAGGCACGCTGTTCCAATGGGCTGTCTTCAGTAGCCATAAAAAATACTTTTTCGTTGGCACCGTCAAATCCGAGAAAATCAGTTACTTCCCAATTGCCTTTAGTTATTTGGCGAATTAATTTCCCATCGGTGTTGTATAAATAAAAGTGTGTCCAGCCATCGCGACGGCTAAGCCATAAAAACTGATTTGGCTTTTTATCCAGAAAGAAAAGTGGATGCAACGGTTCTACATACTTATCGTTTTTTTCTTCAAAAAGCGTTTTGACGAATTTACCTGTTGTTACCTCATATTTGTTGAGCCATAAATGATTTTGTTTCCGGTTGAGTACCCCAACATAAAAATATTTTTCTTCTTGTCCCCAAGTAACGGCTGTCAGGAATTGGTCTTTGGCAGTGTCAGTGTCCAAAAAAATAGTTTTCCCTGTAGCAATATTGTAAATACCAACTTGTTCTTTCTCGTTGGTCATACCTGCCATGGGATATTTGATATTTTTTACTGTGGCAATACGGGTTGTGATATCTACTAACGGATAATCAGTAACCATGCGTTGGTCCTTGTGATAAAAAGCAATATAGTTACTTTTAGGTGACCAAAAAATGCCGTGATCAATGCCAAATTCATTACGGGCAACAATATCGCCGTTAACAACACCTTTTGGATCGTTAGTAATTTGTGTTTCCTTATTTTTGTTATCAATAAAGAAAAGATTGTTTTTTTTAGTATAAGCAACCATTTTGTTATTAGGCGCTACAAAAATGTGTTTCCCCTCTTTAGGTGGGGAAAACAGTGTAATCAACTTTTTTTGTTTAACATTAATTAATCCTATTTTGTCCCGATAGTTAATACGCATGGTATTGGCATCAATCCATTTATAGTCAGGGAAAGAAGAAAGCGTTGCCGTATCACTAAAAATCTTTTTTAAATCATCAGTTGTTAAATAAGGTTTGTCTTTTTTTGTCTTAATGCCGGATATAATTAATTGGCTTTGTTTTACAAATGTGTAATTGTCAGTTTGCGGAACCCATCGTAGTCGTGGAATATACTCAGGATAAAGGTTTGTATATTGACCAACTACGGCATCTTTAATGGTAAGTTGTTTGTTTTGTGCTATTAGTAAACCAATAGACGAAAAAGCTAAAATTAAAGCAAGCGATAAGCGTTTAACCATAATCATTATATTTGTGATAATTAAAATTTCAAATTTACAAATTTTTATTGATGCATTTGTTTAGATTTTTGAAAGTAATTTTTTTTCAACTGTCTTTTATCTTGTTTTTTTCATGCTCACATTATCATTATGAGGGTATTGTGTCAGAAGATTTTTCTAATCAATTGGTGACAGATTCAGCGTTACTACAAAACGATTCGATACATTTTATAAAAAGAGACACTTCTGATTTTGAAAAATATTTATTTCGAAAAAATTTAATACGGGTGCGGGACTATAATAAGTCTATTGATGTTTTTTTAAAATATGCGACAACAGATAATTTTATGCACCGGAATATGTATGGTAATTTCCGGGAAGCTTATTTACAAAAGGCAGTTGCATTGAAATTAATTTCCGCTCAGCACCTACTCGAAGAAATAAAGCCAAATTATCACCTGATTATTTACGATGCTGTGAGACCTTTGTCGGTACAAAAGCTGATGTGGGATTCTGTAGAAGTATCACCGTATATGAAAAATAAATATCTGGCAAATCCCAAATTTCATTCATTACATAATTATGGGGCAGCAGTGGATGTCAGTATCGTTGATGACGAAGATAAACCCTTGGATATGGGCACTCACTTTGATTGTTTTTGTGAATTAGCATATCCATATTTTGAGAAACGATTCTTGAAAACCGGGAAATTAACACCTGAACAATATCAAAATCGCTTGTTATTGAGAAAAGTAATGCAAAAAAATCATTTTTCCGGAATTACTACTGAATGGTGGCATTTTAATTATTGTTCACGGAAATATGCTCAAAATCATTTTCCTTTGATTCGATCATTTGAAGTCCCAAAAACATTACCTTTATTAGCTGAAACGACAAAAAGTGATTCGGTACAAAAAAGTGCTATTGTAACCACACTCAAAAAAGATACAGCAAAAGTATTAGCAACTGCTTTTGAATCGGAAAAACATAAGGTGCGATTTAAAGTACAGATTAAAACTTCTACGCGAAAAGTTAGCACAAGCGATGTTATGTTTAAGGGATTAAAGGTGTGGCGATATTATCATAATGGGCTTTATAAATATACCGTAGGAAATTTTACAGAATTAAATAAAGCCTTGACCTCTCGTAATAAAATGCGACAATTAGGATTTACCGATTGTTTTGTGGCTGCATTTAACAATGAAGAGCGGATAACAATAAAAGATGCATTTAGGATTTTAGAAAAATAGGGCGAAAAGAAATGTTTTATTTTCAGTAGATTGATGGCGGTTTAGTATCAGAAATAGCCGCCCCACATTGCACACGACCTGTCTCTATTCATCGGGATTGCCAAAGCCTCACGAATCACCGCTAGAACTAAAGCTTTGTCAAAGAGTGCAAGCATCCTAAGTTATAACTATACAGTGATTCTTGACTTATTTCAAAAAAATGTTAAAATTATTCGGTGGTTAAAAAATTAGTTGTATTTTTATACCGAAAAACAATTTTAGTATAAAGTGAATAAGAATATTGATAACACCAAAGATTCAATTTTAAGCGTAGCAAACAAACTTTTTAGTCGGTTCGGGTTTCACAAAACTTCTATGGACGAAATTGCAAAGGTTGCACGCAAAGCTAAAGGCTCATTATACTACCATTTTGCGAGTAAAGAAGATTTATTTAAGGAAGTTGTAACAAATGAAATAACCAACTTAAAGAGTCATTTGTCAACTATTGTTAATAATCCTGATTTACAAGCATCGGATAAAATCAAGAAATACCTTATTACCCGAATGGAGATTTTAAATAGTGCAGCAAACTACCATGAAATACTAAAAGCTGATTTTTTTGAACATTTCTATTTCATTGATGATTTGCGGAGCGAATTGGATTTGTGGGAAAATGAAAGTCTGAAAAAGATAATTCTTCAAGGAGTTGAGCAGGGTGAGTTTGTTCTTATTGGAGATATGGATGTGTTGCTGGAAGTTTTTATAATGGTATTAAAAGGGCTTGAAATACCTTTCTTCCTACAGAACAAATATGTGAAATTCTTGCCTCATTTTGAAAGTTTAATAAAAATACTCACAAAAGGTTTATCTTCATAATTTTTTAAAATTAATTAACTATAAAATAATAGGAGTACAAATAATATGAAAGATTATATTTTGATTAAAGACTTTATAAAAGACTTGAAGGTAGGAGCAATTGCATCATCGTCAAAATATGTTTCGAAAAATATGGTAAACAAAATTGATTTTGACAAGGCAAATATCTTGATTGAATACGGGCCGGGTAAAGGGATAATAACGAAACAATTATTAGATTTAATGAAAAAGGATGCCATACTTTTTGCTTTTGAAACCAATGAGAACTTTTTAGAATATATGACCAAAATAAACGATGAACGCTTGATTATTCTAAATGCTGATGCCGAAGAAGCACAGAATATATTAAAAAATAGGTTTAAAATTGAACAGGTTGACTATATTATTTCAACTATACCTTTCACATTTTTCGACAGGAGGAAAAGGAGGAGGATTATTTACAGGTCATATTCTATGCTAAAAGAAAAAGGAAAATTTATTACTTCTCAATATTCCTGGCTAATTTATAATCTAATAAAAAACAAATTTTCAGAATCAAGTATAAAAGCTACATTATTTAATTTGCCTCCTGCATTTATTTTTGAGGGCATTAAGTAAAAAACAGTAGCTGATTTTTTTTGAATAAAACTGACTATAAAACAATATAAGTACAAATTGAAAATAGCTATAATAGAAATAATAAGCAATTTATCCGATATAGAAATATCAGAAATTAGTAATACATCCAAATTTAAAGATTTAGGTTTTGATAATCTTGATATGGCTGAATTAATTATGACGATTGAAGACAGGTTTAGCATTAGGGCATATGACAGTATGTATTATGCTGAAACAGTAGGTGAATTGATTGAACAATTTGAAAAATTAAATATAACAGTAAAATAAGGAATGTAGTATGAATAAATTAGCAGAATTAATAATAAAAATGAAATGGTTGATAATAATTGTTGTCATTGCTTTAACAGCATTCTTCAGTTATGAGGTAAAAGATTTGCATATAAACTCAGATATAATAAGTTCTTTGCCCGACAACGACCCTGCTGCCAAGCTGTACAAGGAGATAGGTACACAGTTTGGTGGAAATGATATGGGAATGATTGTGTTGGAAACAAATGATGTTTTTAATGCAGAAGTCATTAAGCATGTAAAACAAATTACCGATAGCATAAAATATACCAGTGGCGTTTCAACCGTTACAAGTTTAACTAATATTCTCGATATCAAAAGTTCTAAATGGGGTATTGAAATTGGCAAGCTGGTGGACGAATATGATTTGCCAGTTAGGCAATCGCGATTAGACAGCCTGAAAAACTATGTCCTTTCTAAAAAAATGTACAGGGGAGCTATTGTTTCAGAAGATGGAACGGCAACCGCAATATTGTTTACACTTCTCCCCAAGGGAGATAAACAGGCTGTTGCAAAAGAAATTAAGGATAAAATTGAAGCATTGGATTTGCCCGAGAAAACTTATTTTGGCGGTCTCCCCATGATGATGAATGACATTAACAATTTGATTATTACGGATATGGCTTGGCTTATTCCCATCGTTTTCATAGTAATAGCCATTATTTTATTGTTGAGTTTCAAATCTTTTAGAGGGGTATTGTTGCCGTTGCTCACAGCAGGACTGGCCGTTATATGGACAATGGGGTTAATGAAAGTAACCGGATATGAGCTGACCATTATTTCAAATATAATTCCTGTTGTACTGTTTGCTGTAGGAAGTGCTTATACAATTCATGTGCTGAACAGTATTAACCACATAGCTCTACATGACAGAAAACAAGCATTAATCAAGGGGGTTACATATGTTATCATCCCGGTCATATTGGCAGCAGTCACCACTGCAATAGGTTTTGTTTCCTTCGTTTTTGGCGCCTACCTTACAATGATTAAGGATTTTGGTATATTCACAGCAATAGGTACGCTTATCGCTTTGTTGTTGTCCATATTCTTTGTGCCAGCCCTGATTTCTGCTTTGTCAATGGACCAAAAGAAAAAAACGGTTGAAAACACAGAAAAGAAAACGGTTTTAACCCATAAAATATTAATCCCGCTAACTACAACCCTTTTTAAGCATCCTAAATATACACTTGCCGCATGGGCATTAATTCTTCTGATAAGTATTATAGGAATTTTTAAAATTGAAACCAGCGTTAACATGGCCGATTATTTTAAGAAAGATAATCCTACAAGGGTTGCAGAGGATGTTATGCAGAAAAAATTTGGTGGCTCGTTACCTGTATTTGTTGTTTTTAAAGGAGACATGCAGAGTCCAGAGGTGCTAAAGATGATGATTCGTACTGAATATTTCATGAAAGAAGACCCGAGTATTTCTGTCACCCAATCGGTTGCTGACCTTATAGAACAAATGAACGATGCCATGGGCGAGGGTAAAAAAATTCCAAAAGGCAAGGCAAAAATTCAACAATTATGGTTCCTGCTTGATGGTCAGGATGTGATGCCACAATTGGTTAACAGCGAACTAACAGAAGGAGTGATTCAATCAAAATTTGCTTCAGTTGACAATAAAGATATAGATAAGTTTACAACCAAAATGAACAAATTCATTAAGGAAAATAATAGTAAAAATATAAAAATTGAGTTGACAGGGATACCATCTGTATATGTTAAATTAAATAACAGCCTTATTCAAAGTCAATTTACTAGCCTGATACTTGCAATTATAATGGTACTCCTGATTGTAGGTCTTATGTTGCGGTCAATTTCAAAAGGTATTTATGCTACAATTCCAATTATTGCTACAATTTTGATATTATTTGGGTTTATGGGCATAACAGGTATTCCTCTTGATATAGCCACAGTATTGGTAGGTAGTATTGCCTTGGGGATTGGTATTGATTATTCTATTCATATTATTACAGGTCTTAATTTTCACTTGAAAGAAACCGGAGATGCTGAAAAAGCTATAAAAGAAACCCTATTGCTTAGTGGGAATGCCGTAATTATAAATGTAATATCGGTTGCAGCAGGATTTTTAGTTTTGATATTTTCACAAATAGTTCCATTGCAAAACTTTGGCATTCTGGTTGCCATAAGTATGATCGGTTCCGGTATTGGATCTTTAACTTTGTTGCCAGTAATATTGATATTGGCAAATAGAAAACACAAAATAGTAGCAAATAATCAATAATAATAATTAATTCTTTAAAAAATAATAAAATGATATTAGTTACAGGTGGAACAGGTTTGGTTGGTTCACATTTACTTTTTGATTTAGCTAAAAAAGGTAAAAAAATCAGAGCACTTAAACGTAAAACCAGTAATATTCGGAGAGTGAGTAAAATTTTTAGCTATTATTCCCCTGATAGTGATAAATTATTTTCAAATATTGAGTGGATAGAAGGTGATATATTAGACACTGATTCATTATCTGTTGCAATGAAAGGAGTTAAAGAAGTTTATCATTGTGCAGGTCTTGTTTCATTTCTACCTAATAAAAAAGATATAATGCAAAAAATTAATGTTCAAGGAACAAAAAATATAATAAATACTTCATTAAAAGAAGGAATTGATAAATTATGTTATGTTAGCTCAACATCAATTGCTTATTCTAATAATAATATTGATAAATATGACGAAAATTTCAAATGGAATCCTTCAGCAGAACACTCAAATTATTCAATTAGTAAATATAAAGCCGAGATAGAAGTCCGGGAAGGAATAAAAAAAGGCTTAAACTGTATTATCATTAACCCTTCAATTATAATAGGACCAGGAGATTGGACAAAGGGCAGTTCAATGTTATTTACTAAAGTATGGAAAGGATATAGCTTCTATACCTCAGGGACAGCAGGATTTGTTGATGTTAAAGATGTTAGTAGTGCAATGATAAAATTAATGCAAAATAATGATTCAAGTATCTTTAATAAAAGGTTTATCATTTCATCTGAAAATTGTTCATATAAAAATATCATTTATTGGATAGCTGATAGTTTAAATAAAAAAAATCCGAATATTTATGTTAATAATTTAACATTAAAACTTGCCGGTAAATTCGATATAATTAAATGCAAATTATTAAACCAGGAACCTTTAATAACCAAAGAGATAATAATGATGTCAGATAAAAAGTATTATTATTCAAATGAAAAAATTAAAAACACAATTAACATTAATTTTATACCTGTTAAAGATTCCATTAAACAAACAGGTTCTCTTTTTTTAAAAGATATGGATATATTACAAAATTAATTAATCTTTAAAATTTAATATTATGAAAAAATCAAAAGTCCAAACAGTGATTTTAACTGCTTTAATCGTAGCAGGAAGCATTTTTTCAGTAAATGCACAAGACGCAAATGCCATTTTAAAAAAAATGGACAATGTTATGTATTCTCCAAAAGACTTGACTGGAAAGAATACAATCATTCTTATTAACAAAAATGGGAAACAAGAAATTCGTAAAGCAACCATTCAGCAGAAGGGGACTGATAAAAGGATGTTCCGGTTCACAGCGCCCGCGTCACAAGCCGGCATTGCCGTTTTATCGCTTCCCGACAATGTAATGTATTTGTATTTACCTGCATTTGGCAAAGAAAGACGAATTGCAACCAGTGCTAAAAATCAAAACTTTGCAGGTACCGATTTTTCCTATGATGATATGGAGTCTGTGCTATTTTCGGTAAAGTACACCCCGAAATTTGTTAAAACTGAAGGCAATGCATATGTATTGGAATTATCGCCTATCAGTCACAAATCGGATTATTCGAAAGTAATTGTACATATTAATAAAACAAATTATTATCCGGAAACTTTGGCATACTACGACAGGGGTAATAATAAAATAAAAGAAGCAAAATACACTTTCAAAAAAATAGGCAACTATTGGAATGCGGCTGAAATTGAAATGACAAACCTTAAAAAGAACCACAAAACAAAAATGCAGATGTCGGATGTAAAATACGATACCGGGTTAACAGACGATGATTTTACAGTAAGAAAATTGAAACAATAACAAATGAAATGGGAAAATCAGTAGCATTGGTACTATCAAGTGGAGGCTCCCGTGGTCTTGCTCAAATTGGGGTCATTAATGAACTTAAAAAGCAAGGGTTTGAAATAACTTCGGTTGCAGGATCTTCAATTGGTTCTGTTATTGGCGGGCTTTATGCCATAGGAAAATTAGAAGATTACACCCAATGGGTTAGCACTTTTAACAAGAGGAATGTATGGGGGTTCATGGATTTCACGATTACAACCCATGGCTTATTAAAAGGAGAACGGGTTTTTGATAAAATGAAGACTTTTATCCCCGGTATGAATATTGAAGATATGTCAATTCCCTTTTCTGCCGTTGCCACTGATCTATTCCATAAAAAAGAAGTGGTTTTTACAAAGGGGAGTTTTTATGAGGCTGTCCGGGCATCCGTAGCAATCCCGGCAGTTTTTACGCCAGTGAAATATGCTGATACCATTCTTGTTGACGGTGGTGTTCTGAATCCAATTCCTATTGAATATGTGTCTCGTAGAAATGAAGATTTGCTGATAGTAGTGAATTTATACGGTGACAAAAAAACTAATATTCCAAAAGAAACAAAAAATAACTATGGATACTTAAACAGGTTGATGAACGCCATATCGTCCTTAGTTTTAACCGGTGATAAGCACAGTGCAGGGTATTACTCACTTTTAGATGGTACTACATCGGCAATGATACATAGAATTGCAAAACTAACCATTGAAAAGCACAAGCCTGATTTGGTAATTGATATACCGCACGATGCTACCAATACTTTTGATTTTTACAAGGCAAAGGAATTGATACAGTTAGGGGAAAGTGCAGCAAAAGAGGCAATAAGTAATTATTATAAAAACCTATAAGGGGATGGATTTATCAAAAGAATATATCAATATTCACAAGCTTATAAAAGCAAGCGATTCAAAGCTACTGAAACGCTTACCCAACTTTATAATTTACCTGATTAAACTAATTATTAAACAAAATGAGTTTAATCGAATTTTTTCTGCTTATGCTGATTACGAGGGTATTGAATTTCTATCAAAAATAAAGGATGAACTAAACATTAAAATTGAAATTCATGGGATGGAGAATTTGCCCGAAAACGGGAAATGCTTTTTTGTAGCAAATCATCCTTATGGCATTGTTGACGGCTTAGTATTAACAAAAACAGTCGGCGACAAATATGGTGATTTTAGGGCTATAGGTAACGAGGTATTTAACCTAATACCACATTTAAAGTCAAAAATCGCTGCTGTAAATGTTTTCGGGAAAAATCCAAAGCAGTATATTTTGGATTTAGAAAAAGTATTTGCTTCCGATTTGCCAATCAC